>JYMV01052300.1_pt1 | contig 37219 bp, 34 predicted proteins | sample 338911 | NCBI WGS metagenome assembly JYMV01 (sample SAMN03354496, study PRJNA234377) | hydrothermal vent metagenome | biome: Deep sea; feature: Hydrothermal plumes at the Eastern Lau Spreading Center, Western Pacific Ocean; material: Seawater | place: Tonga | collected 2009 | depth 2000 m m | reverse complement strand
AGCTCTAACCAACTGAGCTACTGGCCCGAACCAATCCTTTTATTCTAGCTGTCAATCCGGAGTTAAAACAAGATTTTTCGGAATTGTTGAATTAAAGGAATACAATTGTCCGGGTTAATACTATATTGACTGTCTCTTAGAAAGTCTGAAATCCGCACTGTCATTTCCGCTGTAGGGAGAAATCTTAATGAAATTAGTATTGGCGCTTATTCAAGATTTCTCACTTCGCTCGAAATGACATGGTTCCTGGATTTTTTCGACTACATCAACATCAATTCGGCAAGAGTGAGAAGCGCATCATTGGCGGATGACGTGCAAAAAAACGTTCTGAGGTTTTGGCCATCCTCAGCAAAAAAGATTCTTCCCACGGACGTCCTATTAACTGCATCCCCACCGGCAATCCTTTTGCGTCGTAACCGACAGGAAATGAAATCGCGGGAAAGCCTCCTATATTTGCTTCCGGAGCGTAGCGCATCAATTCCGTTAATGTACTGAGATCTGATTCGCCGTTTGTCAAGGCATCCGGAAGAATCGGAGGAGCTGTACGGGCAGTTGAGGGGGTAACTATAGCGTCAACGTTTTGAAATATTTGGGTTAAGTTTCTGATCAGTTGGGCGCGTATACGCTGAGCTTTTACATAATCACTCCCGCTAAACTCTTTCGCCAGCGTGAGATTAAGCAAAGCATCCAAACCAAAAGGTTGACGAAAAAGTTTAAAATGAGTTTGCAGTGAAGTCAGCATTTCGGTCACAATCGTGACAACATGTGCTATACGCGCTTCATTCAATTCGGGAATTTCAATTTCCTCGACGACAGCACCTTGAGATTTGAAAGCATCCAGCATTCGTTCACAGTTTTGGACAATATCCGTAGATGCATGATTAAACCACGGTGAAAAAACACCGAGTTTAACTCCTGTCAAATTTGCGTCTTCAAAATCCTGCAAATCAACAGGAGGCTGATTTTGTGTACGTAATTGTCTGGGATCGGGCCCGGCAAGTATCGAATAGGCTAAAGCGGCATCACTGACTGTGGATGTGATGGGACCATTTGTAGCGACACTCCATGAGAGGGGAGCGCAGCCGGCAGAGCTGATCCTGCCCCAAGTTGTTTTTAAACCGACAACACCACACAAACTGGCCGGAATCCGGATTGAACCGCCGCCGTCAACTCCGAGCGCAATCGGAGACAATCCTGCTGCTACAGCAGCGGCGGAACCACTTGATGATCCACCGGGATAATGATCAAGATGATGAGGATTTCTTGTTGTTCCATAATGGATGTTGAGTCCGGTAACCCCCAAACCGATTTCGTGCATATTGGTTTTACCAACCATCAGTGCCCCCGCAGAACGTAAACGCGCAACGCTGGTCGCATCCTGTGCAGGTGGTTGTGTGTTGAAAAATTTGGTGCCGACCATAGTTGGAAACGGCAGCATATCCAGCTCGTCTTTCACTGCGACCGGTACACCATCTAGGATTCCCAGTGATTCCCCACGTTGATAGCGCTCAACTGAAGCTTTTGCCTGGCGCATCAATTCATGTTCTTCCCATGCCACAAACGGCCGCAACGGCACAGCACTTTCTTCAATACTGCGGATAATGTCCAGCAAACGCTCTGCTACTTTTACCGGGGTTGTTTTTCCTTCAAGATAAGCCTGATGAAAATCGGATGCCGTTTCCGGTTGAAAAAGACTTTGCTTTTCGGAATCAGAGTTCTTTGCGTCCGTTAAAGCAGGTCGTTTTTTTTCTGCTGAATCAAGAAACTCTTTGATGGATTTTTTTGCAGCAGCAGCAGTAATTTTACTAACAACAGGATGGATTGGTTCCATCACAGGATCATCTTCAACTTTGCTTTTTCGTAAACTTGGCAGCCCTGCTTGCTTTAAAAGCAACGGAAGCAGCAGCATCCGAATTCCCGGGGTTCGGAGAAGGCTTACCAAAATTTTCAGGGCACGCCCTGATGACCTGGGAATGCTGATGGATTTGAGGTTATAAACAGGTTTTTCTTTTTTTGTAAAGGGCCATAAGTTCCGCATAAGCTTTTTTGCTTTAGCTGATGTCACTTTAGTTTTACTATCTTGATTTTCCATTACTAACTCAAATTTTCACAGATTCATGTGGAAGCTCACAAACAAAACACGCTCCATCAGTGACTTCTGAATCGATCCAAATTTTTCCGCCATGTGCTTCGACAATTTTTTTCACAGTAGCCAGCCCAAAACCGTATCCCTCAACATCGTAATTCAAGCGCGTATTTGTTTCAAACACTTTGTCCTGAAACTCCTGTTTTATTCCCGGTCCATTATCACGTATCCAATATTTAACCGCGCCTATACTTTCATTTGCTCCAAATTCGATCTGTACCGGATTTCCTGAACTCCTGTATTTGATGGAATTTGCGATCAGATTTTGCCAAACTTTCAACATTCGAATTGGGTCACACCACGCTGCAGGCATTTCCGGAAGTTTGCCGAAACTGACTAACCCTTCCCGCTCAGCATACTCAAAATTTTCAATCACGGTGCTGATAAGTCCTCCCATTGAAACTGATTCCAATTCCCCAATCACTTGACCGGCTTCCGCATAATCAAGCTGAGTATTAATAAAATCCAGCATTTTATGGAAAGTCTGCGGGATTCTCTCCAGAATATCTTTTAAGTCATTATCTTCAATTATTTGCGGATATTCATTTTTAATCCGGTACAGAAATAAATCATAGAGACTTGCTGCCCCGACGATTGGAGATTTCAGGTCATGACTGACCGTATGTGAAAAATTACTAAGTTCCTGTTTTTTTTGCAACAACTCCTGATTCAGTTCTTTGATTCTGTCAAGATCTTCTTTGCTGCGCAGCGCGGATTTAACACGGGCCACTAATGTGGTACGGTCAACAGGCTTGTAAATATAATCCACTGCACCTGCGTCAAAAGCGTCTTCGAAGGACTCCATTTCCTGTTTAGCAGTAACCATCAAGACAGGAATATCGTGACACCCGGGGATGTTTTTAAGACGCTTCGTTGCCTCAATACCGTCCATTTCCGGCATCATAATATCCATCAAAATGCAGTCCGGACGCCAATTCTCCAGAATCTTCAATGCATCTTTTCCGGAAGAAGCTTCACGGAATTCACACTTGAGTTGACTCCGAAGATGATCTTCAATCAATAAACAGTTGTCCTCAATATCGTCAACAATCAATATTCGGCGGGTGGTCCGGTGGTCATTGACTGGCATGAAAATTTTCCAGCTACATGTGAATAGATCTTTTTTCTGTTGCATCCAACATTGCTTCTTTGACGGCTTCCGCATAAGTGGGATGTGCATGGGACATCCGGGAAATGTCTTCCGCGCTGGCCCGATATTCCAGGGCAACAACTGCTTCTGCAATCAAGTCCGCGGCACGTGCGCCAACCAGATGAATTCCTAAAATTTCGTCAGTTTCCGCGTCAGTCAGAACTTTTGCAAAACCGTCTGTATCCATGGATGCACGGGCTCGTCCAAGTGCCTTGAAGGGGAAACTACCTGTTTTGTAGTTATAATTTTCGGCTTTCAATTCATCCTCGGTAAAACCTGCACCAGCCACTTCCGGCCAAGTGTAAAGCACTCCCGGAATTGCTTTGTAATTTATATGCGGTTTTTGACCGGCAATCGTTTCCGCCACAAAAACTCCTTCTTCTTCAGCTTTGTGTGCCAGCATTGCTCCGGCCACTACATCACCTATTGCATATATTCCCGGAACAGTTGTTTCCAAATGTTCATTAACCGGAATACAACCTCGCTCGTCCGGAGTAACTCCAATGTTTTCCAAACCCAGCTTGTCGGTGTACGGCCGGCGTCCCACTGCAACCAGACAATAATCTCCGCTGAATTCTACTTCTTCACCCTTCTTGTTTTTAGCAAAAACCTTCACTTTTTCTCCTTCAACGGTTGCGTTTTGAACAGCGTGATTGAGAAAAAATTTCATGCCCTGTTTCTTCAAAATTCGCTGAATTTCTTTTGCCAGCGAAAAATCCATTTCAGGAATCAAACGATCAAGATATTCCACAACTTGCACCTCTGTGCCGAGTCTGGTATAAACCGAACCAAGTTCCAACCCGATCACTCCGCCGCCAATCAAAATTAATTTCTCCGGAACCGTTTCCAAACTCAGGGCCTCGGTGGAAGTTATGATGCGCTTTTTGTCGCAAACCACTCCCGGAATACCGGAGGGCTTGGAGCCTGTAGCAATGATTATGCGCTCGCTGAAAACTGTTTCTTGAGCGCCGTCTGCAGTAGCCACAGAAATCGTCTGTTTATCTTTAAACGCGGCATGCCCGCTGATAACTGTGATTTTATTTTTCTTCATCAAAAACTGGATTCCCGCGCAAGTCTGTTCCACAACATCATCCTTACGTTGACGCATCCTCGGCCAATCGAGTTCAATCTTTTCTGCCTTGATACCGTGTGCCTCAAAATGCCGTTTGGCGTTTTCGAAATGTTCACTTGAATCAAGCAATGCTTTGGAAGGAATGCAGCCAACATTGAGGCATGTTCCACCAAGCGTGGAATAGCGTTCAATGATTGCGGTTTTCATCCCAAGCTGTGCGCAGCGGATTGCTGCAACATAACCTCCGGGACCGGAACCTATGATTGTTGTGTCGAATTTATCCATGTATGAGTTTCAAAGTTTTATAGTTTCAGAGTTCTTTTAAATCTGTTTAGAATTTATGAACCTAATTTGCGTACAAAAGAAGACATCATGCGTTCAATTTCTCATGCGTTTTCTTCCAAGGTATCAAATTCTTTTTCTGAGAAGAATGACAAGTTGTTTGCAATCACAAGTTGAGTTTGCAATTCGCAGAGAGAACCTGTGGCAATTTGTAGAAAACGCAAATAGTCACCGGTACTATTTCGACCATGTCCTTCTGCAATATTACTTGGAATGGAAACTGAGCAGCGCCGCATTTGAGAAGTCAATCCAAAAGCCTCTTCTTTGGGAAATGATCTTGTAACCTCATAAATCCTTGTGACTAATTTGATAGATTTTTGCCAAATCAACAAATCCCGAAACGTACGAATTTTATGTTTTTCCTCAGTTATTGTTTTGTCTAAATCCTTAGAAACTCTGAAACTCTGAAACTTTGAAACTTTGAAACTTATACTTCCAGAAGCATCCTCGTAGGATTTTCAAGATATTCTCTCACTCGTACAAGAAAACTCACTGATTGCTGGCCATCGACGATACGATGATCGTAAGACAATGCCAAATACATCACCGGACGAATCTCGACTTTTCCGTTAACTGCCATCGGTCGTTCAACGATATTGTGCATACCCAGAATGGCGCTTTGCGGTGGATTCAGGATTGGAGTAGAAAGCATTGAACCGAAAACTCCGCCGTTTGTGATAGAGAATGTTCCACCAGCCATTTCATCAATACTGAGTTTATTTTCACGGGCACGTTTTGCGAGCCTGCCGATTTCCATTTCAATTTGTGCCAGTGTCAGCGACTCCGCATTCCGAATCACTGGAACCATCAAACCTTTGGGTGCACTGACGGCAATTCCCATATCAACATAATCGTGAAAAACTATTTCCCCTCCATCCAACTGTGCGTTCACTGCCGGAAAATCTTTCAGTGCTTCCGTACACGCTTTGGTAAAGAGTCCCATGTAGCCCAGCTTTACCTTGTATTTTTCCAGAAACGCATCTTTGCTCTGGCTGCGTAACTCGAAAATAGCATGCATATCCACTTCATTAAAAGTAGTCAACATTGCGGTTTCGTTTTTTACCGCAACCAGGCGTTCCGCCAGTTTTCGACGCAAACGTGACAAGCGTTCCCTTTTTATGTTTCGGGAACCGGAAACAACCGGAGGCGCCGCTTCCTGTTTTGGTTCCGCATTTGAAGCAGCAGGTTCCGGAAATTGTTGACTATGCAGAAGAACGTCCTGTTTTGTAATTCGACCTCCCGGACCTCCTCCGGAAATTCCTGTAAAACCCTGTTCTGTCACCATTTTTCTTGCCGCAGGAGAGTGGTGTCCGGCAGCATAGGAATCCGTATTTGAAACTGACTTTTCCGGAACCTTTGCTGTTTCAGAAGATTCTGCGTATTTTTCAACCTCTGCGGATTCCGGTTGTGGAGCGTCAGTATCGATGGAACAGGCCACATCTCCAACTTCGGCGATTTCGCCTGCCTGCAATACAATTTTCAGTACACCGGTGCTGTCTGCAATCAGGGGCAAAGTCGCTTTGTCAGTTTCAATTTCACAAATCGTTTCATCAATGTTTACATAATCACCGTCTGACTTGAGCCAACTGCCAATTTCAACTTCAGTAATCGATTCTCCTGGACTCGGAATTTTAATTTCCACAATAGACATGAATGAAACCTTTTAATGGGTTTGTAAATAATGATGATCTCGTATAGGGTCTGATATCCACCCCGCACCTAAATCATCAACCCGGAAATAAAAATGAGAACAATCCAGTGACTGTTTTAGGTACGGGGTCATACCTCAAAAGCTCTGCGCACCAGATTTTCCTGTTGTTTAGCATGAAGTTTTGGAGAGCCGACCGCAGGTGAACTGTCCGCCTCACGGGCCACCAGTTCGAGACCGTTCCCTGTTTTAGAGAATATACGCAAAACAAAACCCCACGCACCCATATTTTCAGGTTCTTCCTGAACCCAGCACCATTTTTTCGCATTCTGATAACGTTTTAAAATGGAGAGCAGTTGTTTTTCCGGAAAAGGGTAGAGCTGTTCCAATCGCACAATCGCAACATCTCTAACAGTATTTTTTTGCTGCCGTTCCAGCAAATCATAGTACACTTTCCCGCTGCAAAACAAAACCTTCCGGACAGACGTCGCCTCCACAAAATCATCGTCAATAACTTCACGAAAGCGGGTTCCTTCGAGAAAATCTTCGAGCGGACTCATACATTTTGGATGACGCAACAAGCTTTTTGGTGTAAAAATCACCAGAGGTTTACGAAACGGATATGCCATTTGACGCAGCAAAATATGAAAGATATTTGCAGGAGTGGTGCAGTTAATGATCTGCATGTTGTTTTTTGCGCATAGAATGAGAAAACGCTCGATTCGTGCAGAAGAATGTTCCGGTCCCTGTCCTTCATGTCCATGCGGCAACATCAGCACAACTCCATTCATCCGATGCCATTTGGTTTCGGAGGAAGCAACAAACTGATCAATAACAATTTGCGCTCCATTGGCAAAATCTCCAAACTGCGCCTCCCAGATTGTTAAAGACGTAGGAGCCGCGTAAGCATATCCGTATTCAAAACCCAGAACTCCATATTCTGAGAGAAATGAATTGTAAACTTCAAACGGTGCCTGTCCATCAGAAATGTGGTTCAGTGGAATGTGTTTGGTGTTGTCCTCCGCAGTTATTATGGCATGACGGTGGGCAAATGTTCCCCGGCCGCTGTCCTGACCGCTTAACCGAACCGGAGTGCCGTTTGTGACCAAAACCGCAAATGCCATGGTTTCTGCCATTCCCCAATCTAGTTTTTTATCCTCTGCAACCATTTTGCGCCGGTTTTGATAGAGCTTTTTGATTTTTGCAAAGAATTTCAAATTTGAGTCCGCACTTCCGTTTCTTGACAAATCAGTCACCAACTGGCTGATTTCAAAAAATTTATTTTGCGGCACACCGGTTACAGGGGATTGTTCAAAATCTTTATCTTTCGCTCTCCTGACTCCAGACCAGACTCCTTGCAAAAATGAAGTCACAGAGGCAGTTTCCTGTTGATTTGCTTTTTCCAAGCGATCGTTGAGGTACTGCTTAAATTCCTCCTCCATTTCCGTCGTTTCTTTTTCAGTCAAACTTCCGGACTCAACAAGCTTCTTACTGTAAACCTCACGTACCTGGGGATGCCTGGCTATATGGCGATACAAATCGGGCTGCGTAAATCTTGGTTCGTCTGCTTCATTGTGACCGTGCCGACGGTAGCCTAAAATATCAACAAACACATCTCGATGAAATTTTTGTCGAAACTCAAGCGCCAGTTTTATCACATAAACCACTGCTTCAATATCATCGGCATTGACGTGAAATACCGGAGAAAGTGTCGTTTTGGCCACATCCGTACAATATGTGCTGGAACGGCCTTCCACATAATCCGCAGTAAAACCAACCTGATTATTAATCACAAGATGCACAGTACCTCCAGTTCCATATCCAGGTAACTGTGACATTTGCAAAACTTCATAAACGATGCCCTGACCAGCGAGGGAATGGTCTCCATGAATCAGAATCGGCACCAGTTTTTTTACATTTCCATCATGATATTGGTCAATTTTCGCTCGTGAAATTCCTTCCACCACCGGATTTACTGCTTCCAAATGGGAAGGATTTGGGGTCAGGCTCAAGTGCACTGATTTTCCACTTCGTACTTTTTTGTCACTCGAATAGCCCATGTGGTATTTAACATCACCGGCAAATCCATCTGAACCAAAGGCTTTCCCCTCAAATTCGGCAAAAATATCGTTATATGTTTTTCCCAGAACATTGGCCAGAACATTCAGTCTCCCCCTGTGTGCCATGCCGATCACGAATTCTTCCACTCCAAGTTCCGCTCCATACTCAACAACTGTATCCAGAGCCGGAATAATCGATTCTCCGCCTTCCAGTGAAAAGCGTTTTTGACCTACAAATTTTGTGTGCAGAAAGCTTTCAAAGGCTACCGCCTCATTTGTTTTGCGCAAAAGTTCGATTTTTTCTTCACGGGAAAAATTTGGAGTGTTGCGGCAGGATTCCATTTTTTGCTCAAGCCAGGTGATAATCTCCAGCGTCCGCACAAATTTGTATTCCACACCGATTGAACCGCAATAAGTTTGTTCCAGCAATTCGTAAATTTCCCTTAATGTAGCGGTTCCAAGTCCGATTCTACTACCTACATGAAATTCGGTATCCAAATCGGCTATGCTCAAACCAAAGTTTTCCAGGTCAATCGGCCCGTCATGTTTTCGACGCGGTCTTACAGGATTCGTCTTCGCGAACATGTGTCCACGCTGCCGATAAGCTCCAATCAGGTTACTGACCGCAAGTTCTTTTTGAAATTGTTCCGGTACAAAATTTTCGGGTAAGCCTGCATCCGTTTTGTTTGCGCTGACTTGTGTATAATCTTCCTTTGAAAATTCAAAGCCTTCAAAAAAATTGCGCCACTCAGGATCCACAGATTTTGGGTCTTGCTGATATTGCTGATAAAGTCCTTCGAATGCGCCGATATCAGCGTTGTTTAAATAAGAAAGAGGATTCATGAAAATAGTCGGCAAATTAAAAAAACAAAATTACAGCAGAAAATATGGCATGAAGAAACTACATTCTATATCAAATCCGAAGAAGTATGAAGTTACATTTTGCGGCTGGTTTTCGGACGTGAAAAGCTTTTCGCTCGTCCTTTCCCTTTTTTTCTTTCTTTGGAATGTCCGGAGGAACTGCCGGATTTCCGCTCTTTCCTGATGGAGGAAATCTTTAATTGCTGTCCTGCCACCCAAACTTTTTTTAAGTCATTGAACACATCTTTGGGCATACCTTCCGGTAAATCAATTACACTGAAGTCATCATAAATATTGATCCTTCCGATGTATTGACTATCGAGTCCGGCTTCATTAGCAATTGCACCTACTATGTTGTTTGGCTTTACATTATGGTTGTGACCCACTTCAAGACGGAAACGTTCCATACCATCCTCCAGCGGAAGTTCCTTTTTGGGAGCGCTTTGCTTTCCTTTTCCACGGCCTTTGTCCCGTTCCCTTTCACGCTCACTGCCTTTTTCCTTTCGTCGCTCTTTTCGTGGTTTAGAATCATCGTCCTGCCAACTTTCATCATCTTCGTGACGCTTAGATTTGCTCTGCAGCATAAACGGCGTGCCTCCCTGTAAAAGCTGTGCCAGAGCGGCAGCGACTTCCAGTGCAGGCACATTGTGTTCCTGTTGATATTGTTCAATCATTTGGTAAAACAAACCCAGTTCTTCTGTTGCCAAAGTATCCGTGATGCGCTGTTTGAATTTTGCAATTCGCTGATCATTGATCAGTTCAGTTGAAGGAAGTTCCATTATTTCGATCTTCTGGTTTGTTGCTCTTTCAATAGCATGCAGCATCCGTTTTTCACGTGGAGCAACAAATAAAATAGCATCACCCTGGCGTCCCGCCCGTCCGGTACGGCCGATTCGGTGCACATAACCTTCAGTATCATGGGGGATGTCGTAATTGACAACATGACTGATGCGCTCAACATCCAGTCCGCGTGCGGCAACGTCCGTGGCAACAAGAATATCCAGTTTGCCGCTTTTCAAATGCTCGATTGTGCGTTCACGCTGATTTTGTTTTATATCACCATTCAGCGGGGTGGAGGCGTAACCGCGTGCCTCAAGTTTTGCGGATAATTCCACGGTGGCGGTTTTGGTGCGTACAAAAATAAGCATCGCCTCAAATGGTTCTGCTTCCAGTATTCGTGTCAGTGCATCCAGTTTATGCATCCCGCTTACCGGCCAGAAACGTTGACGAATGGTATCGGCTGTGGTGGTTTTGACCTTAATTGTAATGTGCTCCGGGTCTTTCAAGTATCGTGTGGCAATACGTCGAATCTGCTGCGGAATAGTCGCCGAAAAAAGCGCAATCTGTCTTTCTGGAGGTGTCTGTTCAAGAATCCATTCCACATCATCGATAAATCCCATTCGCAGCATTTCATCTGCTTCATCCAGAACAAGAGTGCTGAGCTTATCAAGTTTCAAAGTACCGCGGCGCATGTGGTCCATCACGCGCCCCGGAGTTCCCACCACAACATGCGCCCCACCGTAAATCGGCAGGACGTGAAAGCTTTTCAACTGTGAGGCATATTTATTAAAGGCTTCCGCGACCTGAATCGCCAATTCACGTGTTGGAGTCAGGACCAGAACCTGTGTATCTTTCTGTCTTAAATTGAGGTTTGAAAGCAGGGGGAGGGCAAAAGCCGCGGTTTTTCCGGTACCGGTTTGAGCCTGTCCAAGAACATCTTTCCTGGCCAGCAGCAACGGAATAGTTTGCACCTGGATGGGCGTGGGAGTTTCATAACCAACTTCGTCCAGTGCTTTTAGCAGAGTTGGTTTGAGTTCGAATTCACTAAATGTGGTTATCATCTGGAATGACTGAATGTAGATAAAATGTGAAATTGACGGTTTTTAACAATCCAAAAACCCTGGAGGTCATTGTGAAATACACACTTCAATCATCTCATAATTGCAAGCCACATTAAAGATGGAATAAATAATTTTGGTTGATTATGCTTTAAAAAAGCTAAAACCACGCAAGCGCAGGGAATTCATTACGACGGAAACAGAACTGAACGCCATTGCTCCTGCAGCGAGCATCGGATGCAAAGCAGGTCCCCCGAAAGGCACGAGTAACCCGGCTGCAACCGGAATTCCGATAACGTTGTAACCAAAGGCCCAAAAAAGGTTTTGACGAATGTTCCGTAAAGTCGCGCGGCTGAGCCGCAATGCATCGGCGACATGACGCAAATCATTTTTCATCAGCACCACATCCGACGTTTCCAGTGCCACATCGGTTCCGGAACCCATTGCGATTCCGACATCCGCCTGAGCCAACGCCGGAGCGTCGTTGATTCCGTCGCCGATCATACCCACACGCTGACCTTGTGACTGATATTGTTTTACAATTTTAGATTTATCTTCAGGAAGAACTCCGAAATGAATTTTCGTAATTCCGGTTTTTGATGCTACCGCTTCCGCTGAACTTTGCTGATCTCCTGTCAACATTACAACTTCCAAACCCAATTCCTGAAATTTCCGGACGGCTTCCGCGCTTTCCGGACGAGCCTCGTCCGCTAAACAAATAACGCCGATTAATTTTCCATCAACGGCTACAAAAATCGGAGTGTTTCCAGCAGAAATCTGTTTTGCTAAATTTTCCGGAACCTCGGAAAAAACATTTTCCGCACGCATCAATGCCGGATTGCCTACGAAAACTTCCGGATTATCCGGTGCATATTTTCCTCCGCAAACTGCTTTGACGCCAAATCCGGTTTGTGCTTCAAATGCGGTAATTTCCGGTAGATTAAAATTTGCTTCCAAATTCTGCTTTCCCGCTTCGGCAACAACAGCCCGTCCCAGGGGATGTTCCGAACCTTGCTCAACAGCCGCAGCGAATCTTAGAACCTCCGCTGCATCCGGAATTGGATCTTCCGATTTGTTTTCGGCAACCAGAATCTGTGTGACTTGTGGACGACCTTCCGTGAGTGTTCCGGTTTTGTCCAGAATGAGAGTGTCCAACCGGTGTGCGGCTTCGAGTGCCGGAGCATTCCGGAATAAAATTCCGTGCTGCGCACCGGTTCCGGTACCAACCATAATCGCAATCGGCGTGGCCAAACCCAAAGCGCAAGGACAGGCAATCACCAAAACCGCGACCGTGTAGCCTAAAATTTCATTTGCGGATGCTCCGGAATACCACCAGAAAAATCCGGTCAGTGCCGCAATTACTAAAACCACCGGAACAAATACCCCAGCGACCTGATCTGCCAAACGGGCGACAGGCGCCTTGGCAAGTTGCGCGTTTTCAACCAGACTAATAATTCGTGCCAGGGTAGTTTCGCCGCCAACTCGTTTCACACGAATCGTGAGCAGGCCGTTGGTGTTGAGCGTACCTCCGGTAACTTCTGAACCCTCAGAACCGGACTTTCCGGACGTTTTTTCAACCGGTACCGGTTCACCGGTCAGCATCGATTCATCCACATAACTGCAACCTTCGACAACGATTCCATCCGCAGGAATAATGCTTCCCGGACGTACCCGCAACACATCTCCGGGAAGTACCAAATCGATGGAAATGTTCGATTCTTTTCCTTCATGCACGAGCACAGCTTCTTTGGGACGCAACTTTAACAACGAACTGATGGCTGCGGAAGCACGGCTGCGGCTTTTTGCTTCGAGTGATTTTCCCAGCAAAATGAGTGCGATAATCACACCTGCTGTTTCAAAATAAAAACCTTCCGCGTTCAGTTGTGTACCGAATAAATTCCACAAACTGAAACCGACTGCCGCCGCGGTTCCCATGGCAACGAGTGTGTCCATGTTCGGATTGCGGCGCAAAAAAGTTGTAAATCCTTTGGTGTAAAAATCACGTCCTGCCCAAATCACCGGCAAAGTCAGCAGCAATTGAATCAGTCCGTAACGCAGGGGTTCCGTTTCCGGAGCAAACCAGGCGGGAAGTGAAAAACCCAGCATCGGCCCCATGGCCAGCAAAACCAGCGGCACAGTAAATCCAAATGCTAACCACATTTTTTTGCGGAATTTCAAATACTCCTGTTCAGACTGCTCCGAAGGTTCGGGAACGTCATCCGAATCTTTCAGGCGACGCGCTTCAAATCCTGCGGATTCAACCGCGGATTCCAATTCCGAGGGATTCGCAATTTCCGGATTGTAATGAACGGCTGCCCGGTTCAGTGCAAAATTGACTTCCGCCAATTCAACACCACCTACACTCCCCAGAGCTTTTTCAACCGAAATCACACATCCGGCGCAGGTCATACCCTGAATATCTAAATTTATCACCTGTACTTCTTGTTGCATTTTATCCTCCGACATTAAAGAATCTTTGCATTCCCGATTTTGACAAATCGCATAAGAAACATTCAAACTGGGTATGGCCGCATTACACGGTAGCCTCAGGTTGAAACGTTTCACTGTCATATCGTTTCTATATTAGAATATACCTTATAGGGGTATAATGTTCATGTCAAGCTTTTAAATGGTTTTTTTCGAGAAAACTGCATCCGAGCCATCGTTTCTTTCCCCGGAACGGTGTCCTGGGTTACTGTGTTTGATAAGATTAAAATAGGTCTGCCGTTTGCGCTTCCCTATACGCCTTGCATGATGTAGTCTCATAGTTTTATTCTCGAATAATATGTTTCATGAAAAACAGCAGTAATTCAAATAACTCCGCTCAAATCCCTACCATTCACTTGGATTGCCAAGAATATCCTGTTGAAGAAGTTCAGCGGCGTGCGCTGGAATACTACGAAAATATGAGACGGAGGCGAACGGTTCGTGATTTTTCCGAACGTCTTGTACCTCTTGATATTATTGAAAATTGTTTGCGCACAGCGGACACGGCGCCGAACGGAGCAAATCAGCATCCATGGCATTTTGTCGTGGTCTCTGATCCGGAAATAAAGCGTCAAATCAGGGAGGCTGCGGAAAAAGAGGAGCAGGACTTTTACAAGAGCCGCGCAACCAGAGAATGGCTCGAAGCTCTGGCACCGCTGGGAACAGATGAACACAAACCTTTTCTGGAAACCGCTCCTTATTTGATTGCCATTTTTGCCAAAGTCCATGGAATCGATGAGCAGGGGAAACGCGTAAAACACTATTATGTCAACGAATCCGTGGGCATTGCCACCGGATTATTGATCAGCGCCATTCACCATTCAGGATTGGCGTCGCTGACTCATACTCCAAGTCCAATGCGTTTTCTCAATAAAATCCTGCGGCGTCCGGAACAGGAACGTCCCTTTTTGTTACTGGTCGTAGGATATCCAGAAAAAAATGCAAAAGTTCCGGATATTCAGCGAAAATCATTGCCGGAAATCTCTACTTATTTTTGAGAGATGACGTTTTCTCAAAAAGTCTTAAATCCACCCAGCACGTATTGTGTAAAGGATAACTCTTGAGGCAGAGTCTCACAGACTGTGCTACGAGGAGGAGCCTCGTAACGAGAAGAACTCCTAAAATTAATTTATGGGATCATCCATTTTTTGATGAACGAGAAGGCCGAAACTAGGGTGAGCTGCGGTGGATACATACCCAAATTTTGGAGGACTTCAAGGGAATCATATTATTGACTAATTTCAATAGAAAATCGCATCCCCACAGTCAGCCTGAATCCATTTGTTATGCTGGTTTGGTGTGGAATTCCCTGTCAATTTTTTCCTGAAGATATGTCTTAATCAACGATTGGTAAGGAACATCTCGTTTATTAGCTAATATCTTGATTGAATCTAACATCATTTCAGGTAGACGAATAGATATTGTTTTTGTTGAAGGTTTCAGTTTTGGAAAACTAACCGGTTCAAGCTCGGTTGTATCAAAATAGTCATCTTTCATGGCATAACGAAAACCACCTATACCAGCAAAAAGATCAATATATCGGACAGTTGTAGAATTTTTTCTTGTTAGGTTTTTCATGTGGTTAATATAGCATATCCGTATGAATGGTTCAATTTGACTTTCTCTCCAGTGTAATTTTCATGGTGTCTAACTTATTATTATCAGGCACAATGCCCGTTTAACCAGCAAATTTCTGGATTATCAGGCACAATGCCCTGTATTGTATAAAGATTATTCGGAAAACTTGTCCTGATAAGTTGATAATTACCGGATTTTCAGGCAACTTGCCCTGATTTTCTCCAATTGTGGCATAAGTTGTGCCGATTTAAGTGATCATCACGACCAGAGAAGATGGGACTGTATTCATTACCTGTTTCTTTTGCAAGATTTCTCGCTTAGCTCGAAATGACACAGTTTCAGGTCTTTTTACGACGGTATCAAAGGGCACCAGCAGGAAAAGGCAACAGGGATTGCTCCATCATTAACAGTTTTCCAGGACACATGCTTCTGAAGGAAGTTCGATTTCAATGGTCGCATGATCAATCCCCATTTTTTTAGTCTGCTCACGAATTTGAGTTTTTAGCAGCACCAATGTTTCCGGATCAGGAATTTGACTGATCACCACATGCAGACTGAGCACATGGTAATTCCCGTCCAGTGACCATGCATGTACGTCATGAATATCTTCCACATTTTGCAAAGTACGAAGTTCACGCTCAATTGCGGAAAGGTCCACACCTTCCGGATTTGATTGCAAAAATATTTTAATTACACGGCCAAGACTTTTAATGACGTTCCATAAAATAAAGAGCGTCACACCCAGTGCCATCAAGGGGTCCAGCCAGGGATAGTCACCAAAATGCATGACAATACTCCCGCCTAAAACGACCGTCCAGCCCAGGACATCTTCCAGTAAATGCCAGTTCACCATTTTCGCATTGAGGGACGGACTGCTCCGGTTGCGCCAAAAAGCAAAACCGTTAAACGCGATTCCAAGCATTGCCAACCACAACATGCCGGTTGCGTCAACAATTTGTGGTTCAAACAGGCGGGGGATGACGTGCACAATTACCACAATCGAACCGGCCAGCAGCACCACTCCGTTGATCAGGGCAGCCAAAAGTGACAATCTTCCGTAACCGTAGGAAAATCGCTGATCCCTTTCCTTTCCGGATGCTTTCTGTAAATACCACGCCAATAACAAACCCAGCGAATCTCCGGCATCGTGCAGAGCATCCGCTAAAATAGCAACACTGTTAGTCCAAAATCCTCCGGCAATTTCAATCAGCGTGAAAATCAGATTTAGCAGAAACGCACTGCCCAATGCTTCCACATCTCCGGAATGATGATGGCCAAGTTCATGGTGATGATTGTGCTTTCCGCTTTCCATTTTTCTATCATTTTTTTATTATTGTCGTTCACTTAAAAAGTATAAATCTTGAAAGCTGGTATAAAAATTATGTCTGAAATATAGAAAAATATTACCTTGAAAACTTCTATATTGAAGGTACTTTTATCTTCAGTTTCTGGCAAAAAAGCCAAACGCTACCTCGTGGAAGAATAGCATGAAAACCCAAACCCCTCAAACAATTTATCTCAAAGATTACAGGCCTCCGCAGTTTTTGATAGACACGGTGGATTTGGATATAGATTTAGGTGAAGAATGGACAACGGTTAAAGCAAACTTGAGTTTCAGGCGTAATCCAGACTCAACTGAAACGAGTAATACCTTGATGCTCGACGGGCAGAAGATGGAACTTTTGTCTGTCAAGTTGGATAATGTAGAATTGACTCATGAACAATATCAAGTCGATGATTCTCACCTGACAATTCCGGATGTGCCGGAAAAATTTTTACTGACAACCGAAGTTAGAATCCAGCCGCAAAACAACACCGCGCTCGAAGGTCTTTACAAATCCAGTGCAATGTTTTGCACTCAATGTGAATCAGAGGGTTTCCGCAAAATTACATATTTCCTGGATCGCCCGGATGTGATGTCACTTTACAGCACCACCATTTCCGCTGATCCGGAACTATATCCGGTAATGCTCTCAAATGGGAATCTGCTCGAAAGCGGTACATTCGCCGACAGCCGACACTGGGTAAAATGGGTAGACCCTTTTCCGAAACCTTCATATCTTTTCGCTTTAGTCGCAGGAGATTTGCTGCACATTGAGGACTCGTTCAGGACATCTTCCGGACGTGAAGTGACTTTAAAAATTTACGTTGAGGCAGAAAATATTGAATTTTGCGATCACGCCATGCGTTCACTCAAAGAGTCGATGCGCTGGGATGAAGAACGATTTGGTCGGGAATATGACCTCGATTTGTTCATGATAGTCGCGGTCAATGATTTCAACATGGGAGCAATGGAAAACAAAGGACTCAATATTTTTAATTCCAAGTTGATCCTCGCTTCACAGGAGACGGCAACTGACACAGATTTCTACAATATCCAGGGTGTGGTGGGACACGAATATTTTCACAACTGGTCAGGAAATCGAGTGACCTGCCGTGACTGGTTTCAACTGAGCCTCAAGGAAGGATTCACTGTTTTCCGGGATCAGGAATTTTCATCGGACCTGAACTCCAGAGCAGTGCAGCGCATCGCGGACGCAGACCGCCTGCGTACTCATCAGTTTCCTGAAGACGCAGGACCGATGAGTCATCCGATACGTCCGGATTCTTACATGGAAATCAATAACTTCTACACCATGACGGTTTATGAAAAAGGCGCTGAAGTCGTGCGAATGATCTATACTCTGCTGGGCAGGGAAAATTTTCGTAAAGGCACAGATCTTTATTTTGAACGGCACGATGGACAAGCTGTGACCTGTGACAATTTTGTAGCCGCAATGGAAGATGCAAACGGGGCCGATTTAAAGCAATTCAGGCGCTGGTACAGCCAATCCGGAACACCAGAACTCAACATCAGCGGATCACACGATCCGGTGGCAAAAACATATTCTCTGACAGTTCGACAATCGTGTCCGGATACAGCAGGGCAAAAAGGATTTGGTGCTGAAGAAATTTTAAGTATCGGCGAAGAAAAACATCAATTGCCCATTGAAATTCAAGACAAACAATTTGACTCCGGACATTCCGGAAAAACTGGAAACTTGTTAAAAAAGCAGCCATTTCACATTCCTTTTGCGCTGGGATTACTTGCACCGGATGGTCACGCTCTTCCGTTAAAATTAGCAGACAGTCCGAGCGAAAAGTTTCCGGACACAGAAATCCTGGAACTCCGCAACGAAACCGAAACTTTTGTCTTCGAAGACGTACCTGTACCTCCTGTTCCATCACTGTTACGCGGATTTTCGGCACCGGTCAAGCTGCATTTTGATTACAGCAATGCTGAGCTTGCCTTTTTACTGTCCCATGACTCAGACGAATTCAATCGCTGGGAAGCCGGTCAACAACTGATGATCCGAATTTCGTTGGAGCAAATCCGGTGTTTTCAAAAAAAGGAACCTTTTAATTTACCCTCGGAATTGGAGATTGCTTTCCGGAGTTTACTGAGCCAAACTGAGGAGGGTGACCCCGCACTTTTGGCGCTCGCATTAAGTTTTCCAAATGAACCATATTTGGGTGAGTTCATGGACATCATTGATGTGGACGCGATTCATAAGGCACGTAAATTTCTGCGTACAGAACTGGCACAAAAACTTCAGCCTGAATTTGAAAAAGCTTATCTGGAATTTCAGCAGGAAGGCACGTTCAAAATAGATCAGGAATCGATGGGTCGGCGTAGTTTGAAAAATGTCTGTCTCGGTTATTTAGCAGAATTGGGAAGCTTGGAATTCCGGCAATTGGCGCAAATACAATTCCGTAAAAATGCAAACATGACAGATGTTGCAGGTGCACTTGGTGTGCTGACTCATCAGGATTGTCCGGAACGTGAAACCGCTTTTAGTGAGTTTGAAAACAGATGGCGAAAAAATACGGTGGTGATGGACAAGTGGTTTGCCCTGCAGGCAATTTCATGCCTGCCAAAAACGCTGGATAATGTGCGAAAATTGACAAAACATCTCTCTTATGAAGAAAATAATCCCAATAAAATACGGGCCTTGATCAGCGCGTTTTCACGCTTTAATCAGCTTCGATTTCACGCCGCGGATGGTTTCGGTTATGATTTCCTGGCAGAACAGGTGCTGAGACTCGATCCGCTAAATCCACAGGCTGCGGCGCGGCTGGTGAGTGTTTTCAATAACTGGAAAAAATTTGATGAAACACATAAAACAAAAATGAACGATCAATTACAACGTATTGTTAAAACACCAAAACTTTCCGGAGACGTTTTTGAAATTGTTTCAAAAGCGTTGGGTTAAACTTCTTAACTGCTAACACAAGCTGGTTTATGGATCCAAAATTATATAAATTTGACACACTTAGTTTACATGGAGGGCAACGTCCGGATGCGGAAACAGGCGCACGTGCAGTGCCTATTTATCAGACGACCTCCTATGTTTTTCAGGACAGCGACCATGCGGCGGCACTGTTTAATCTGGAGCAGGCCGGACACATTTACAGCCGCATATCAAATCCAACAGTCGCCGTGCTTGAAGAACGCATTGCTGCCCTGGAAGGCGGAACCGGAGCCGTGGCTACCGCCTCCGGACAAAGCGCGTTGTTCCTGTCGTTGCTCACCTTACTAGATTCCGGGAGCCACATTGTTGCTTCGGCCTCGCTCTACGGCGGCAGCATCAACCTGCTCCGGCACACACTCCCACGCTTCGGGATCACCACCACCTTCGTGCATCCTCGCGACCTCAAGGGCTTCCGCAAAGCCATACGTCCAGAGACGCGGCTTGTCTTCGGTGAGGTGATTGGCAATCCCGGGCTAGAAATCCTTGACCTTAAAGCCGTATCGAGCATTGCCCACGAGGTTGAGGTGCCCCTGCTGATTGACGCGACCTTCAACACGCCTTACCTTTGCCGACCCTTCGAATGGGGCGTGGATTTGGTGATGCACTCCGTGACGAAGTGGATGGGCGGACACGGTGTTGCCATCGGCGGGATCGTGGTGGATAGCGGACTTTTTGACTGGGAAGCTAGCGGGAAGTTCCCCACGCTCACCGAACCCTATGCGGGCTACCACGGTATCAACTTCATGGAGGAATTCGGCGCGACCCACGCCTTTACGATGAGAGCGCGTTCGGAGGGAATGCGTGACTTTGGCCCGGCGATGAGTCCGCAAAACGCTTTTTATCTGTTGCAGGGTTTGGAAACTCTGCCGCTCCGCATGGAACGACATATCAGCAACACCAAAAAACTGCTGGAGTTTTTACAGTCCAGTGAAGAAGTTGCCTGGGTCACACATCCGGATTTAACGGATCATCCGGACCACGAACTGGCTTCCCGGATTCTGCCTAAAGGCGCCGGATCGATTATTGTTTTTGGTGTCAAAGCCGGAAGTTCCGGTGGCGGGCGTGAAGCCGGAGCCGCGTTTATAAATTCGGTAAAACTAGCTTCACATCTGGCAAATGTCGGTGACGCGAAAACACTCGTGATTCATCCGGCCAGCACAACACACGCGCAAATGGATGCAGAGACCATGAAGCAAGCCGGATTGACTGAGGACATGATCCGGCTTTCTGTCGGGATGGAGGATCCAGGAGACATCATCGAGGATTTGCGGCAGGCTTTCCGGGTGGCCCGCAAGGCAACAGGAGGTGCAGCATGAAACTTCAAGTTCGCGGGGCCGAAACCTTTGCCACTACGGGAGGGCGTCCGTTTGTCCCTGAGCAGCCCACCATAGTCTTTGTGCACGGTGCCGGGATGAATCGCATTGTGTGGTATCTCCAGACGCGCTACTTTGCCCACCACGGACACGCGGTGCTGGCAGTGGACCTTCCCGGACACGGTAGATCGCAAGGCACATTGCTGGGTAGCGTTCAGGAATTGGCGGACTGGATTCCGGATTTGCTGGATTCCGCAGGGGTGGCCAAGGCCACGCTGGTTGGACATTCGATGGGGTCGCTGATCGCACTGGAAAGCGCGGCACGGCATCCGGATCGCGTGAGCAAGCTCGCCTTACTGGGCGTGGCTTCAAAAATGCCCGTGCATCCGGATTTGCTGAAGGCCGCCAATGCGGACGATCCTTTGGCCTATGATCTGATGATGGATTGGGGCACGGGGCCGGTGGGGCATTTCGGCAGGCATCCGGTGCCGGGAATCTCTCTGATTCCCGGAGGCCGGAACCTACTTCGGATGGAGAATTCCGGCGTGCTGGGAAATGACCTTGGACTCTGCAATGACTACCAGAGCGGGATGGAGTCCGCCACGAAAGTTTGCTGCCCCACTTTGTGCGTAATGGGTAGTGAAGACAAAATGACTCCCGTCCGCAAAGGTCTGGAACTCGCCGCAGCAATACCGGAGTCAAAAACTGAGATTATCCCGAACTGTGGACACATGATGATGCTTGAAAATTCTGATGCAGCCTTGAAGGCTTTGAAAAAGCATTTACAGAGTTTTGAAAGCTAATTTCAACAGCCTCTTCTAATCCTGATTCAAACCCGTTCCAGCAGCAGAGAAATCCCCTGGCCGACGCCGATACACATTGTGCAAAGTGCATAACGTTCCTTGCGCAACTCCAGTTCTCTCATGGCGGTCAAAGCAAGGCGGGCGCCGCTCATGCCGAGCGGATGTCCCAAGGCGATTGCTCCACCATTCGGATTTACACGTGGGTCATCATCGGACAAATTCAAAGCCCGCATCACTGCCAAAGCCTGTGCGGCAAATGCTTCGTTAAGTTCGATGATTCCGATTTCGTCCAGTGAAACTCCAGTCAAACTGAGCAGTTTCTGCGTCGCCGGAACGGGGCCATAACCCATGAAACGCGGCTCAACCCCGGCGGTTGCCATTCCGGCAATTCTGGCAACAGGAGTCAGGTTTTCTTTTTTTGCCAGCTTCTCTGAAGCCACAATCAAAGCCGCCGCTCCGTCATTTACACCTGAGGCATTGCCTGCGGTAATGCAGCCGTTTTCACGAAATGGCGTGGATAATTTTCCGAGCTTTTCCAGTTTTGTTTCCGGACGCGGATGTTCATCTTGCTCAACCAACAGCGGATCACCTTTTCGCTGAGCAATGCTCACAGTTACGATTTCCGTTTTCAATCGACCTGATTCCAGCGCTTGACCTGCTTTTTGCTGAGAATTCCAGGCAAACTTATCTTGATCCTCGCGTGAAATTTTATATTTTTCGGCGAGATTTTCCGCAGTTTCCGGCATGGAATCAATTCCGTATTGTTTTTGCAGCAGTTTATTGACGAAGCGCCAGCCGATGGTTGTGTCAAAAATCTCCGCGTTTCGTGAAAATGCGGCGCTTGCTTTTCCCATCACAAAAGGCGCCCTGCTCATGCTCTCAACGCCGCCTGCAATAACCAACTGCTGTTCTCCGGATTTGATTGCTCTGGCCGCAATTCCGACCGCGTCAAGTCCGGAACCGCAAAGACGGTTAACCGTCACGCCTGTAACAGTTTGCGGCAATCCGGAAAGTAAACTCGCCATCCTGGCCACGTTCCGGTTATCCTCACCGGCCTGATTTGCACAGCCCATAATTACATCATCCACTGCTTCCCAATCAATTCCGGAATTTCTTTCCATCAATGTTTTGAGCGGAATTGCCGCTAAATCATCAGTTCTCACTCCAGATAAAGCACCACCGTATCGACCTATCGGAGTCCGGATGCCATCACATAAAAAAGCTTCTTCCATTTTGTTTTTTAATTGTTGATTTTGTTTTAGTTAGGTTTTGCCTTTTGCCGCAGCCAGGCAGAAGTCTGATAACGTACTCCATAAACTTTCCGTAAATTATCAAGTATTTCCGCCACCGCAGCTAAACCTAATTTTTCAGCCCACTCCAAAGGTCCCAAAGGATAATTGACTCCTTTGCGCATGGCAAGATTAACACCCGCAACATCTGCCACTTCGTCCTGCACAAGCAAAGATGCTTCGTTTGCCAGCATGGCAACCGTACGTGTCAGCACCATTCCGGCAATATCTTTTATCACAGAAACCTGTTTTCCCAAAGACTGAAACAAACCGACTGCTTCCCGCAAAACGTTATCCGGACAAGCTGAGGCCGGTGCCAGCACAAACCGTGAGGACCGTTCAAAATCCAAACATAAATCCAGCGAAATCACGGGTTGTCCAATTTCTGCGGAACGTTCTGTCGAGTTTATTCCATTTGAGAGAACAACAAACGCACCGGCAGGCAAGCGAATAATTCCATTTCCGGAAGTTCTTTTTGTAGGCACAGAACCGCTCTCAAGCAGATTTTGCAAAGATTGTGGTAGATGCTCCGGACCTTCCAGAATGAGCGAAGCTGGAGCAGGAGATTCCGGCGCATTTTTTGGAGCCTGCATTTCCACAGCCTCTCCATATTCAAAAAATCCTTTTCCGGACTTTCTTCCTAAACGTCCTGAATCCACCAGCTCCTTTTGCAGTACAGAAGGTGCAAAACGTGGATGCCGCTGATAACTTTCCCAGATTTGACACGTCACCGCATAATTCACATCCAGGCCAATCAAATCCATCAGTTCAAATGGCCCCATCCTGAAACCGCCGCAGTCCCGCATTATCGCATCACAGGTGGCGGCATCGGCTCCACCCTCTTTGAGAATCGCCAGTGCTTCGCTGTAAAACGGGCGGGCCGCGCGATTGACAATAAATCCCGGACTGGAACGCACGTGTACCGGACTTTTACCCCATTTTTCCGCCAACGTGAAAACTGTGTCAGAAACTTCTGAATCCGTTTCCAGGGAGCGCACAATTTCCACGAGCGCCATAATTGGAGCCGGATTAAAGAAGTGCATTCCAACCAAACGTTCCGGACGTTTCAGCGTGCTGCCCATTTTATTCAAATCAATCGATGATGTATTTGTGGCTAGTATTGCATCTGCTCCCAGCAGTGATTCAAGTTGGCAAAAAACATTTTGCTTAATTTCCAAATCCTCAATGATCGCTTCAATCACCAGTTTAGCCGGAGCAAGTTCTTTTAGAGATTGTTTCGGACTTAAATTTGCCTGGATTTGATCTTTTTTCTCCGCAGTAATTTTTCTTTTTTTAGTAGAACGATCGAGACGTTTTGCAATGTTCTCAAGCGCTGCTCGTGTTTGTTCCTGTGAAACATCGTAAAGCATCACAGGATGACCGGCTGTTGCCGCAGTTTGAGCAATTCCTTCGCCCATCGTTCCTGTACCAAGCACAGCGATGGGGTAATTTTTTGGGTCAATTTGCATTTATTAATTTGAATGACCGGATCAATCGTGTGTTAAATTTTTGTTTATTTTTACCTGCAATCACTCTAGCCCATCATGCAAGCTCATGCAAATGTAAAAACAAACTTTGGTCTTAGTGCAAAAGCACTTGAAAATAAGAATATATTACACTAAATTACATATTGAATTAAACTCTTTCAAATCATTTCTCACAATACCTGCAAAATGGAAATTAATGAAACCGCAGATTCACAAAATTGTCATTCAGCTGGAAGAAATTCATCAGCAAATTGGCCGCAAAATTGATCCTCCTGCACGAAAAGTGGCAGTGGCAGCAGTAATCAAAAATCCGTATGCGGGAAAATTCATTGAGGATCTTGAACCGCTTTACGATTTAGGCGCGGAAATCGGTGGTATTCTGGCACAAAAAGGTGTCGCGGCACTGGGGGTTGAGCCGTCGGCAATAGTCAGTTATGGAAAAGGAGCTATAGTTGGATTAGATGGTGAAATCGAACATGCAGCTGCTATTTTACATCCCCGTTTTGGAAAACCGGTTCGTGCTGCTGTTGAAAAAGGTGATGACATAATACCTTCCACAAAAAAAATGGGCGGCCCCGGATCCGTGCTGGTAATGCCTTTGACCAACAAAGACAGTATTTGGAGTTTTGATCACATGGATGCAGCCGAAATCAGCCTTCCGGACGCGCCCCGTGAGGATGAAATAGTGGTGGCAGTAACGCTTGCTGACAGCGGACGACCATTTGCTCGAATAGGCTAGAAACCAATAACAAGGGCGAAACAAAATGTTTAAAGCAATGATTTTACTCAAGCGCAAAGAAGAATATTCGCAGCGTGAATTCCGCAACTGGTGGCTCGGTGAACATGCCCAACTCGCCATTCAGCTACCGGGCTTGCGAAAATTGTGTTTCAATCCGGTCGAAAGCGAAGAGGCAATGTATGATGGCGTGGCTGAACTCTGGTTTGACTCAGAAGCAGATTTTACTGAAGCTTATAAATCCGAACTCGGCAAGGCAGTTGCTGCTGATTCATTGGCACATGTCGTGCGCAGGGACCGTTTATTTGTGGATGAAAATATGCTGTTAGACAAATAGAATTTTTGCAAATAATTTTTTCAGCCTTTAGCTAAATCTAACAGTCTAAACATTTTTTGTTGTTATAATTACTTAACTATGATACAGTACGTTTAATATTCAGCTTGTTAAAATTACTTAAAATTTTCTGGAGGATTGATCTATGAAACGAATGAAAATAGTTGCAGCAGTAACAGTATTGCTATCGGTTGGTTTTTTTGTAAATTTAACTTTGGCTGAGTCAGAGGGCATCATCAAGTACCGCCAAAACGTCATGAAAACAAACGGAGGCCACATGGGAGCGATTATGGATATTTTGAAAAACCGCTTGCCTCTGGAAGCCCACGTTCTCGACCATGCGCGTTCGATACAGCAAAATAGCAAAATGACGCTGGAAATGTTTCCAAAAGGTTCAGGGTTTGGAGACACCAAAGCAAAACCGGCAATCTGGGAAAACTGGTCTAAATTTGAATCCGCAGCAAAAGCTTTTGTGCGTGAAAGTGCCGAACTGGCCAAAGTCGCAGAAAGCGGGGACATGAAAGCTTTTGCAAAACAATTCCGCGCAACAGGTAAAACATGCGGTAGCTGCCACAAAAATTTCCGCAAAAAAGACTAGAACATTTCCACTGCTTGAGCGGTTTCACTTTCCTTCTTTGTATTTATTCAGCAGTGATTTTGCTGCGTAATTTATGCAAATGCCGAATTGCTGAGAAGTCATCTCTGCTTTAAAAACGATAAAGGGGACCACATGAAAACTTTTCTCTTTTTTCTTTCCATTTTACTTGCATTCCACTTGAGCACAGGAGTAACATTTGGCAATCCGGACTCTTCAGGTTACGATAGCAGTGACGATTCCAAGCCTGTAAATGTTGATTTTCAAAATGGTTTAAATGCTGCTAAAAATGGAAATTATAAGCTCGCCGTAAAACATTTAAAACGTGCTGCCAAAAGCTCCCCAAATAATCCGGATGTTTACAATATGTTAGGGTACAGTCACCGAAAACTTGATCTGCTGGATGAGGCATTTACTTATTACCACAAAGCATTGAAACTGAATCCGCGTCATCAAGGGGCGAATGAATACATCGGTGAACTCTATTTGCGAACCAATAACCTCAAAAAAGCCGAGGAGCATTTGGAAGTTCTTGATGATGTCTGTTTATTCGGCTGCGACGAATATGACGATCTCAAAGATTCGATTGAAAAGTACAAAAAAAGCAGGGAGTAACTTGTGGTGGTGGACGCAAATATTTCCCGGGAAATACGGCGTGAACATCCGCCGATTGTCCGGTTTAGTATTTTTGATATTGTTTATTCTCTGCAGCCCTCTTGAAGCAGCTGAGGAAAGTCCTGTTAATTTAGCAGCGGACATTCAGGCCGGCAAATATCTTTTCCAGGCCTCCGGAGGATGCGGCTGCCACACGGACACAAAAAGCAACGGAGCTTTTCTTGCCGGGGGCAGACCGATTAAAACGCCTTTCGGCACCTTTTACGGCACCAACATCACTCCCGATCCTGAAACAGGCATCGGAAACTGGAGTGATGAAGATTTCATCCGGGCCATGACGCAGGGCTTGAGTCCGGAGGGAAATCACTACTTTCCGGTATTTCCTTACACTTCTTTCCAGCGGATCAGCCGCGAGGATTTGCTGGCCCTCAAAACCTACCTTTTTTCAATCCCTCCTGTTCATCAAAAAAATCTGACTCATGACCTGATTCTGCCCTTTGGCAGGCAAGCAGCCTTGATGTTCTGGAAAAACTTTGTCTGGTCACCACAGCCCTTCAAATCAAATCCGGAACTAACAGAAAGCTGGAATCGCGGAGCGTATCTTACGCAAGCTCTGGCCCATTGTGGGGAATGTCATACTCCGCGAAACCTGCTGGGTACGCTCAAGTCGGATATGCACTTTGCCGGATCAAAAGACGGTCCGGAAGGTGAACTTGCGTCAAATATCACACCGGATAAAAAATCTGGAATCGGCAGCTGGAGCAAGGTTGATATCAGCTATTTTTTACAAACCGGAATGAAACCTGACGGCGACGATGTGCAGGGTTTGATGGGAGAAGTTATTGAATTTGGCTACCAGTATTTGCTGGACGAAGATTTGGATGCACTGGCCGAATATCTGCTTTCACTTCCGCCAATTTCAAATGAGCTGCAAGCAAACAAATCAGAAAAGCTTAAAGAGGAGGATTACTAAAATATGAGAATTCTTTTTATACTCACATTTAATTGCGGAGTTATCCCACATACAGATTTGCTTCTCCAGTACATTTTACTGAACCGTAGGAACAGAATACACAGCAGTTGCCGGGTTTTGCTGTAAAATCTTTGCTGCAGAACTTGCAACGGTGCATTCGGAGTCACATATCCGGAGGAACAATTTCCTCTGAGGTACGTCCACAAAGCGGGCAGGTGAGAATTGAAGTGAGGTTTTTAATTCCGCCTGGTCCAGGTAATGAGTTTTCAGTCATGTTTAGTTTGTGATGTGAGAGGTGCAAATTTCTGTATCCGGTTATTGCCAAAATCTACAACATAGATGTTGCCTTGTGAATCGACAGTCATATCGGTCGGACGTTCGAATTCTCCGGGGGCACTGCCTTGAACTCCAAACTCGACGAGGAAATCCCCATCGCCTGTAAAAACCTGAATGCGGTGATTGTAAAAATCTGCAACATAAACCCGACCTTGCACATCCACTTCAATTGCAGTGGCCACATCAAATGAGCCGGAAGAGTTCCCCTTGATTCCGGTTCCTAGAAATCCGCCCCATTTTGTCACAAATTTACCCTCTGGAGAAAACTTCTGGATTCGATTATTGTATGAATCCGCAACATAAAGAGAGTCATCCGGACCAATTGCGACATCAGCCGGATAATCAAAGTTTCCTCCAAAAATTCGACCTTTCTTCCCGATTTGAGCTAAGGCGGAATAATTTTCAGCAAAAGGTTGAACACGATGATTGTAAAAATCGGCGACAAAAATGCGTCCTTGTCGATCCACTGCCACACCTCCGGGAGCATCGAATTCGCCTTTTCCTGTTCCGGAAGCACCGATAAACGCCAATGAGTTTCCCTCATGGTCAAAGACTTGAATCCGGTCGTTGGCGTATTCGGCAACATATATTTTACCATCATGAGCTGCCGTCAAATGCATGGGTCGGTCCAGCATTCCTGCTTCCTTTCCGGCTTTTCCCCAACTTAACACAAATTTACCCTGTGCTGTGAATTTCTGGATGCGCTGATTTCCGGTATCGCTCACATAAACAAAATCATCGCCATCAACCGTAATTCCGATCGGACGCTCAAATTCTCCCAAAGCGCTTCCCTGTGTTCCCCATTGAATGAGAAAGTGCGGCGGTGTAAGATTCGCTTTTAATTCTTCTGCGTGGACACTTTGAAAAAGAAAAAATATCAGCAAAACAGAAAACATCACTGAAGCAGAACATCGAATTATCAGGCGTGTTTCAGGTTGAGCATGCATTTTTATTTTTTGAATTTAGGTTGAAGCAATAGTACAAAGTCCTATAACCGTGTCATTTCGAGCGAAGCGAGAAATCTTGTATAAGCAACCTCACTAATATCATTAAGATTTCTCCCTGCGGTCGAAATGACAAATAGTGAATTTCAGACTTCTTACGAGACTGTCAAGGTGAATTAACAATTATGCATTACAAGTGTAGTTCAATTCCCAGCGCGAATTGATATTGCTGTTTTTCCTGTTCGCCATTCAGATTTTGCATAACCGGAACAGAGACTCCGCCGGTGACCATCCAGTTTTTGTATGACCAGAGAAAAGACGGTCCCACAAAGGTGGTGTGTCCTCCGGTATTTTCAAGTGCTTTATTTTTCAAAGTTGCTTTAGCCTGCTGTTTGCCGAAGAGTTCCATGAGAAAAACCATGTCCGGTTCCCAATATTCACTCAGCCAGGGCCGAAATCCAAAGGAAGCACCATAAAGCCAGGCATTCCCTTTTTTCAAAGTAAGGCTCGCTTTTTTATCGTTCTCTCCATTTATGCGATAGCGCAAATCTGCAAAATAATAGAGCGTGCGGGATTCCCGACCCACCGTGAAGCCGATGATTGTGTCAGTCGAACCGCTTCCCAAAGACGGTTCGCTATCCGTGTCGCCGGTGGGAAATTTGACTGCGGCCAGCAAAGCCACCTGATCCTGCCGTCCTTCCGCGTAATCCCTGCGGTAAAAGCGCCATTTGGTTTGCAACATCACATCGCCGGTTCCGGAAGCATTCTGATTTTCTTCTATTTTCTTTACTTGCGGAACTTCCACAGCAACCGCCCAGTCGGCGGTTAAACCGTAAGTCGCATGCAGATGCAGCGCCTGTTCGTAACCGTGTTGACTTTGCTCGCGTTCATATTTCAATTCTAATCCAACACCATCCTTGTATATCGTATGGGGTCCGGTACCAAATATCGGTTCGTGCGCCACAGCGAAATTTGCATATCCGAGCAAATACAAACTCATGGAAAGTATCAACCTTCCTTTCCATTTCTTAAACTTGTAACTCATTGCTTTCTTTGTCTGTTAAGTTTGAGATTTGGGGAGAATTATTTCTCTAGCAGTAAAACCGCTGTCTTCGACGGCTTCTTTGATCGCCTCCACATCAATCGTCACTCCTGCCTCAAAGGTCAACAGTACTTGTCCTTCATTCATCTTAATTTCAATGTCCTTCAAGCCTGCCAGGATTTTCAATTTCTTTTCCACTCCATAGGCACAAAAGGGGCAGGACAAGCCGTCAATATTAACGATTACTTGCTGAGCCTGCGTTTCCGTCGCTTGCAGTGTGAAGTTTCCACTCCATGGAGAAATCAACAAACTCAGTAGAAAAGCAAGGGATATTGTTTTGAATGATAATGTTTTCATAAAATTCTCTACATAAAAGTGATTAATCAAATAATTCTAGTATGACACACTTCTCTCAATGTCTTTTTTTGGTAATGAGAATATGGAACTGCTCCATAGCATATTAATAATCATTTTGGGAGAAGATCAGGAAAAACAGGATAGAAACTTTCTTGACAAACAAACTCATTTTAGCTCCTAAATTGAGTCAATATTTTTTGGTTTACCTGTAGTACATGATGTCGGTTACGGACAGTACATCTAATCCTATTAAGTATTTAAGCATTTTCTTAAATAAAAATCAAAGAAAAAATTACTAACTCCTCGGCAGCAGAACTATCTGAACATTTTCAAGACTTGCGTGATTTTGCTATACTTTGAGCAGACTTTGCAGGAGAAGCAATCAGGATTCCAGGCTTACCCTCTGGGATTAGATGCCTGATCACTAGATTATCAACACCACCAGGCGGGGATTCGTGATGTTGATCCAGGTTATCTGGAGGCATTACTGCTTGGGATAGCGGTCATGGCGGAAGACAAAGCCTTTGCCGGGAGCACCAATGTGGCAGCCGATGCAGCCGCCAACTCCGGGAGCGCCTGCCCTTCCGGCCAATGAAACACCCTTAGGGTTTTTCAAGACCTTACCATGCGGACTGTATTTCACATAAAACCAGTCCCCATTTCCAGGGTCATAGCCAGGTTGCTTCCTGAACATGATGGTCACTGCTTTCAGGTATTTTGCAGGATTTTCCATCACCTGCTTCGGTTCTTTTTCACCACCGTAATTACGTTTGATGATCAGGATACCTTCCTGATTTGCCACTGAAAATTCACCCTCGACTGTGTCCAGTACAATTCCATGTGGAGGGAACCCTTTATACGGTTGGGAAACAAAGGCACCCTCTCCCACCAGAGAGGCTTTTGTCATGGCCTGCCAAACGGTACGGGCGAATTCAACATCATCCGGATTCCCAAATTTTCCTGCATAAAGCGGAAAGCTGCCAAGGACCACAACGGTGCCAAGGGTAAACAATTTTTTAAGCATAATCACTCCCAATTCAGATTACATCAACAAGCATCCATCCCACAATGAGATCGTGCTCGGAAACTATGTCGGGAGGTATGTGTAATTCTTGCAGTGTAATGACAAATTTATTTCTCTTTGGCAGTATCAACAAGAAATTGTGGGAAATTAAGGTAGTGAAATACTTAAGTGGAAGTAGTAAGTTTGATTTTAAATGCTACCCCAAACGGTATGAACTTCTTTCATGCAAAGAAAAAATATTCAACAAAACCAGCCAAAAATCAAACAATTCTGGGGGATAGAGTTTCGTTCAACCGACTGTACCTCAAGTATTTCAGCACTGTATCCGGTGCCTCTGATTGCCGCTACAATCTGTTCCGGATTAATCTGTATTGGATTGTACCAGACTAATCCTTCCGTCAAACTTATTTTAGATGCGGTTACGCCTTCCAGACCTGAAAGGGACGATTTGACAATCGCCACTCAACCGCCTCAGGTAAGTCCGCTCAAACTCAAAGTCACCTGTTCAAGTGGTCGAGATTCCTCTTGTGACAAAACTGGAGTCGTCAGCAACAGCAAAGCCGTTCCCAAAAGCAAAACAAATTTTCGCATAAACCTCCTTTACTATACAGTCAAGAGTTTTAACGTGTCATCCGGAACGTATGTGAGGGATCCTGTACGATATCAGTACTTAATCAGATCTCTCCCTTCGGTCGAGATGACATGCCGCAGTCAATTATAAAAATTCTTGAGATAATTCATGACTCAAGAGTTCATTCACAGTGAAACAAGAAAAAAGTCCACATAAGTTACTAAACTCATCAGGACAGTTGAAAATACAAGTGCTGCAATATTCCAGCGTTTACCCTGCATTTGACATACTTGCGCTTCACAAACTTGCTTGCGGCGGAAGTAAAGCCAATATGACATCGCCAGTCCAAGCAGTCCCGACGGATACAGAATGATGCGGTATTGCATCGTAACCATCATAAATCCTCCACTGCCCAATCCAAGCAAAACTATCGTCATAGGCAGTACGCAGCATATTGAGGCGCCAAGTGAGGTTCCGACGCCTAATATACCCGGTTTCAAATCAGCAATTTGCATGATGTTCCTCTTTATTTCTGTGGCAACTCCTGTAAAGGAATCAGTGACAGAAAAGGATGATCTGTCAGTGAATAAAACACCGTCTGCCCCTGCTTTGATGATTTTGCAATGCGGTAAGCCTTCAATTTTGCCAGGTGCTGAGAGATAGCCGCAGCAGTCACACCGAATATATCTTTCAAATCACATACACAAACTGCTTCCTTTTCTCTTAAAAGGTGAATGATTTTCAGGCGAATTGGATTGGAAATTAAATTATAAAACTCCGCCCGTTCTTCCAATTCTGGATGAAATGAATATTGATCCTGTAAATTTTGCATTTCTTTTTCAGATAAAGTAGGTCCTACACAACGCATTTTTAGAGCTCTGCTTTTGGTGGTTCAGCTTTTTCACAAATCTGTTTATCCTTTTGATTCCTGTAAATACCATAACCGGTGAGTACTAGAAAAAATGCAAGCAAGGGGAACAAAACATAGTCGAGATAACTGATAATGGCCACTGTTCCAAGACCCGTCAAGCCAATTACCAGGATTGGAGTGAAACAACACAGTGCAGTCAGCACTGTGCCGAAAGAAATGCAAAATTTATACTTTAATAGTATTTAAGCATATACTAAAATAACTTAATATGCTTAATTAGTCAATAATTTTTTTAAATTCTAAAGTAATTATAGGAAAGTTGGAAAATAAGCAATTTATCAGACGTCAGTCTGAAGGCAAATATTGTAAGACAGCATCGAGAGTTTTGATTTCAAGTACAGGTGTTCCCGGAAGACGTTCCGGTGCTTGTCCAAAACGATTGACCCAGACTGCCTGATAACCAAAAGTGGCGGCTCCGGAGACATCCCAGGCATTGGAGGAAAAGAATAATATTTCATGGGGACTACAACCAAGTTGATCTACAGCCAATTGATAAACCTGGGGATCCGGTTTGAAAATCCTGATGGTATCCACCGAAAATACTGCATCCAAAAGCTTTTCCAATCGGCTGTTACGGATACCGGCTTCGAGCATTTGCAAGGTCCCATTGGAAAGGATGGCTGTTCCCAGTCCATGCTCCTTGAGATTCCGCAGAGTTTCCGGTACTTCCTGATAACAGTCCAGTTCGTGGTATGCATTCAGAATATCCCGGCGAAGGTTTTGATCATCAATGCCGTAAGAATCAAGAGCATAATCCAGTGCGTCCTGAGTAATCTGCCAGAAATCAACGTAACGCTGCATTAAGTTACGGAGCCAGGTATACTGCAATTGTTTGGTACGCCACAGATCTGAGACCGCCTGTGCTTTGTCACCCAGACGTGCTTGATAGCGTGACATTGCAGAGTGTACATCAAAGAGGGTGCCGTAGGCATCAAAAACTGCATGTTTAACTGTTTTCAAAGCTAGTGAAGACATGATTACCTTTTAAAGAGAGATATTCCGGAGAAATACAAAGCTATTTTACGGGACATATCCGGACGGTGCAATCCCTAATTATTTTCAGGAAAAATTTCTGTTTCAGGATGAAAAGCATACCATGTGAACCAGAAAGCGTTTACACTCGGCAACACTTCTCCATCGGGACCGCGGATGATTCCATTACGGGTTTCCAGATTAAATTCAATGGTCAATTTTTGTCCAGCAAACGTGTCTTCAAGAGGAGATTTTACCTGGGACAATTCCGCAAATGGATAGGCTTTAAAATTGCCATTTACCTCTATGCCAATTACTCTCTCTTTGGGATGATACTGACTGCTGCGGAATGACAGGGGGAAATAAATGTCGCCATTTTCATCATAGTCTCCATAAGGCGAACGGGCATAATTGCGACTGTAACCGGTTTCGCGGGAGAGAACTTTTGTCTGCGGATGCTGCTTTTTCCAGTCTTCCCAGGTGGTGTGCTCAATGGGCACTGGAATCAACTTTTCACCTTTACGTGGACCACTGACTGCTTGCCCCATGACTTGTGACCAAAGTGATTCGCTCTGCCGGTCATAGAGCAGGAGGTCGCTGTTATAAAGCAATCCGGAAACACCAAGCGTTGTAACCGTGCCTTTGAAATCCCGACGAAATGCCATTCCGGTACCACAGAGGTGGCAATAGGTAATCGCAAGTTGAACTCCGCCGACAGTGTCATTAACGATTTCATGCCAATTGAGAATGGCGAGGGGATAAGCCCGAACAACACCGTTGATTTCCAAACCCAAAACACGGCTGTTTGAAAACAGCCAATCTACCTCTGCGGCGGAAACGAACTTGGGGGAATCAATGGAAGGAATCCCGTCACGCGGCGGGCCGCCGCTCAAGATATCTTCCAGTGGTACCAAAGGATCTTCGATTGAAAATCCGTTGCGCTGGGCTGATTCTGCCTGTCCAGAATTGACGGAGAGGAGCAGAATCCCCGCCAATATTATGGACAAAATGCTGACCTTCATCAGCCTCCTTAAGATTCAAGTTTCTTTGTGAATTGTTTGAACCTCTTGCTGGAGAATATTACCCACTTCACCTAAACCGTTTCTGGCCGGATTTGCGGCGTGTGGATCGATATAATTCATTTCCTCTTCGCCCATATCCTGTTTGAGCAATATTTCCTGGCAAGGGTTTTCGATTTTGGTGATTTTACCACCGTGATCAAAGAACCGTTCCATTGCCGACTTAACATCCTCATGGCTGACGCAGGTTACCTCCAAATTGGCTTTGCTTTTCATGTACATCTCCTTGATTGCTTGAGAAGTGAACGCGAAATACAACGGTCTTGCATAGTTTGACGAATCACTACAGAATATCTTACATTCTCCCTAAAAAACTATCTGGATGACCATAAACTGACCGCTGTGATAAATGCGTGAATGGTAATGCAAGAATCGTGAAGAAGAAAATTTTTCCTGCTTAACTGCTACTCTCCAAAATATTCTTTCCAGCGTTCCGGTGCGTCTTCTCCGAATAGAATCGTGCATGCGTCTTTTATTCCCTGAGATTGTTTAAGGTCTTCGTGTCTAGCGACCAACGCAAGTTTTGAACGGCGGCGCAAAAAATCTTCCAGTGTCACTATCATTTCGCGCCTTGCGGCCTGGGTCAATTCGCAGCGGATGTAATCAGTTCCTTCTATCAACGGTTCTGCCATTTCCGGATTTTCGCGAATGTTTTCCAGGAGTCCGATGGCTTGTGCACCGTAGCGTCTCCAAAGACGTGTGGACAAAACCTCTGATGCTCCCGCAGAGGTCAATTCATCCAGTCTCATTAATTCAACTTGATGTAGATATTCATCTTTGATTGCATCATGGGGTTCTCCGTACCATTTTTGTTTTGGATCCGGAAGATGAGTTCCTAATTTTTGAACAGCCTCGCAAATTTCTTCCCCAACATTGAGGCAATCGGTAAGTTTTCCTCCAAAAATGCTGATGTGTTTTTTCTCACGATCAACATCAACTGCATGTTTTCGAGACAACTTCATCCATGAAAGGCTCGCTTCTTCATTTTTGTTATTTTTATCACCCGATTTGATTACAAGAGGGCGTACCCCGCAGCGTTCCGAAATAATATCTGCTTCAGTCAGCGGTTTGGTGAGATTCAGTCTTTTGTTGATGTTGTCCAGAACAAACAGTCGATCTTTCGGAGTGACCTCAGTTTCCGGAGAAGAAACACGGGTATCGGTTGTTCCCACCATCGTGCGGCCTCCCATCGGAATGGCAAAAAATAAACGCCCGTCATCCGCAAAAAAAGTCAGAACCCTTTCATTTTCCGTAATTTGCGGTACTATCAAATGAATTCCTTTTGAATAGACATGACGGTGTGCTGTAGTCTGTTCAGAAATCTCATTTTGTTGATCAACATAAGGTCCGCATGCATTTATAATGACAGCGCTCCGGATTTCAATTGTTTCCCCGTTCCTGGTATTCCGTAGTTTGGTTTTCCACTCGCCGTAAGGCTCGCTTTGCGCATTCCGGATACTGCCCAAAGATTCCATGTAATTTACTGCGGTACAGTTATAGTTGATGGCGGAGCGAATAAAATTGAAAACAAAACGTGCATCATTGTCGTAGAGAAACGCGTCAGAATATTCAAAGCCGCCGATGCTGTGTTCGGTGTTGATCACGGGCTCATCAGCATTGATTTGATGCGGATTCAAAAAACGGGGGGATCGTGTGAAAAAATTACCGATTATCCAATACAGCAAAGCTCCGCAATAGAGCAGAAAGGGCGAAAAACGGAAGCCTTTTTCAAGATTGGTAAAAAATCGGATTTCCTTGATAGCAGAAGGATAAGAACGTAGAAGGTGGTTGCGTGACATGCAGAGTTGCCGCACCAAAGGAAACTCGTAGGTTTCCATGTATTTGATACCACCCCAAACGAGATTAGAGGAATTTTGACTGGTAAATCCGGCAAAATCACCCTTGTCCACTAATGCCACTTTGGCGCCTCTTGCCGCAAGGGCAGTTGCCGCGACCGCACCATTGATGCCTGCTCCGATGATTATAACGTCAAAAAATGTATTCTTTAACTTATCAATATTACTTTCTCTCAGGTTCATGTTTTGTTGTATTTCATGATTCAAAGAGATCTTAAAGTGAAGATATTAAAGTCCTTGCAGTCACTTCATCGGTAATCAGGGAATGGATAAATCCACCTTTTAAAGCAGCTTTTAGTGCTTCAATTTTTTCTGTTCCTCCAGCCACTCCAACCACATGTTTCATTTTTACCAGGGTTCCCAGGTGAGTTGTAATCAGGCGCTGGTGATGTTCCAAATCCAGTTGTTCTCCATCCACTTAAAAATATTACTTATTTAATTCCAGCAAACATAAATGATTGAATAAATTGTTTCTGAAACAAAATAAA
>JYMV01042311.1_pt1 | contig 37231 bp, 39 predicted proteins | sample 338911 | NCBI WGS metagenome assembly JYMV01 (sample SAMN03354496, study PRJNA234377) | hydrothermal vent metagenome | biome: Deep sea; feature: Hydrothermal plumes at the Eastern Lau Spreading Center, Western Pacific Ocean; material: Seawater | place: Tonga | collected 2009 | depth 2000 m m | reverse complement strand
AATTGCATAGAGTCGATGAACAGGGCAAGGTAGTGCTAAGAAAGAACTTGAGTCGGAACAAATTAACGTCTTTTGTTGCCAATTGACCGCCCGGCCTTATAGGATTGGAAGCCTGTGGAGGCGCTCATCATTGGGTTCGCGTGTTTAAATCTCTGGGGCATACCGTAGGAATGATGGCGCCGCAATTTGTTAAACCGTATGTTAAATCAAATAAAAATGATGCCGTAGATGCCGAAGCTATTTGCGAAGCAGTACAATGGCCCAATATGCGCTTTGTTCTAGAAAAGAGTATTTCTCAACAAGATATTCATCGAATTCGTAGTCAACTAATTGCAAGACGAACCGCTCAAGCCAACCAGATTAGAGGGTTACTAATGGAATATGGCATTATTATTCCTAAAGGTATTTCCTCTATTAGAAAAGTGATTCCACCTAATTGGCAACATTTCATTATTTAAAAGTGGCCGAATTAGCGCCATAGTTAGGCTTGGTTCCGAGGCAACACTCAACGGGAGGGATGCCGACTTTGATGGGAATAAGCAAGCGTGGTGATTGTTATTTACGTACGCTGCTAATTCATGGTGGCCGCACAGTTGTTCGAGTTGCACATTTATACACCAAAAAACATTTCTGCTGTGGCTGTCGCCAATAAAAAATGCACGCCTTGCATGGGCTTTATTAAGCAAGAAGGAATCTTATGCGGTAACTGCGATATGATTTGCTATTTTTATTCAACAGTAATTGTTATTAACACATAACTTTAAAAAAAGAAAAGCTATCTAGTCATCTACAACACAAATTGTGAGGATAAATTTAAGTGATGGCATAAAAGGTAACACCTGCATTCTTTTCAACCTGACGCCGTCAAGGGCTCATCAGAAGCCGATGATTTGATGAGGTGAGAATGAGCTGATTCCATCAGGGCCAGAGGCCTTCCTTTACAAGTCTCAATTTAGGCTGGATATATGGGCGCAATATTTCTTTATGTCGCGAACTAATTGTTCTTGCCATACGGGGTGGAACCATATATGACGGCGTTTCGTAGGTAATTCCAGATCCCCTCTGGCGCTCCACACGGCGGGTATCCAGAATCACCTATGCCTACCGGGGGCTACCAGCCTTCACGTTCGCACTCCATGGCTGGCAACGACGGTCATCGGGTTTTAAAAATAGTAGGTGGTTGTGGCGCTTGTTTTTTTTGCAGACAGTGGTAAGCGGCATTTTCATAGCGAATTCGGAGTGATTGTGTATGTTTTTGTTCTCTGAGAAATTTTTGGGCTTCTTTTGCTGTTAATTTTTTCATCAAATAAGTAGCAATACACAGGCACGGTTCTTTAAAACGCGCCCGGTCTATTTCTTTATTAATTGAGTTTTCTAGTTCGCGGGCGATGCACTGTTGGGCAAACTTGTGTTCAAAAGGATGTTTGTCCATGTCTCTTGCTTTGTTATGTCTGTGGTCAAAGCTCATTTTTTGTGCGGAATCAACGGCCGTCGGAGGAGCAAGCGTTGTTTCTTTTGGGTTGACATCTGAGCAGGCAGTTAAAAATAAAGTTAGTGCCATGGTGTAAAAAAACACCCGGAATCGTAGTTTTGTTATTTTCATAGTATTTTCACAGGAAGGATAAAAATAAGCAGATAATACATTATTTTACTCTATCATTTTCCAGATTGGCTTACCAGTCGGTGTTTTTTCGAATAATTATAAAGTGGCGAGTCTATGTTATAGATAACAATCGGAGGCTGTAAAAAATGAAAACGGTTTTATTTGTGAGTCATTTTGAATCTGTCTTAGCACAATTGCCTGAACCGATAAAAAAAGAGCTGGAACGCCCTTTTAGACAATGGTGTGACCGCTTGAATGAGGGTGCCTTCAAGGCTCCGACTGAACATGAATTTATTCAATCGGTTATAAAGGTGTGTGGCACGAGTCAATTTGTTGCTGAAAGCTGTGCAAGAGATGCCGTGTTATGGGCGGATTTGGTTGCGGGAGAAACCTTATACACCACCGTTAACTGTGAAGACTTTTATACACAAGCCTTAGCGGCCAATACGGTTACCAGCGAAGCAGAATTAATGGTTTTACTCAGGCGGTTTCGGCGTCGTGAAATGGTCAGGATTGCTTGGCGTGATATTGCCGGCTGGGCGCCTGTAGAAGAAACATTGTCAGAGTTGTCGGCATTAGCCGATGCCTGTGTTCAGTATGCACTTGATTTTCTACACGTGGAAGCAACCCGGCAGTGGGGCGTGCCCATTTTATCGAATGGTAAGGAGCAGCGCTTAGTTGTTTTGGCAATGGGTAAATTAGGCGGTGAAGAGCTCAATTTTTCCTCTGATATCGACTTGATTTATTGCTATGCCGAATCAGGAGAATTAACAGCAGGTAAGAAACATTTAGACTACAGTGACTTTTTTTCTCGACTGGCAAAAAAGCTAACCCGTGTTTTAAGTGACGTGACTGTGGATGGGTTTGTTTATCGTGTCGATATCCGTTTAAGACCTTTTGGTGCGAGTGGTCCGTGGGTTATGAGTTTTTTAGGCTTAGAAAATTATTATTTTACGCAAGCGCGGGAATGGGAACGCTATGCGATGGTTAAGGTGCGCGTTATTGCCGGTGAAACTGATTTACTTGCATCAACGATGATGGTGCTTAATCGGTTTGTTTATCGACGCTATTTAGATTATGGGGCTTTTGAGGAACTACGTCGCATTAAATATAAGATTAAAGAAAAACTAATGGCCGAAGGCAAGGTCGATAACATTAAGTTGGGTGTTGGCGGAATTAGAGAGATTGAATTTGTAGTGCAATCTTTTCAGTTAATAAGAGGCGGAACGGATGTTTGTTTACAGAACCGCCAATTGCTCGTGGTTCTGGATAGATTAAGTGAGCTGGGGTTATTGCCGGTCAACGATGTAACAATATTACGAGAAGCTTATATTTTTCTCAGACAAACAGAAAATCGTTTACAACAATACCGAGATGAACAAATCCATGATTTACCAAAAGAAAATCACAGAAGGTTTTTGTTGGCTTATTCAATGGGGTTTGATAATTGGGAGGCTTTTTTAGTTGTTTTAGACCGACATCGACAACAGGTTTCTGCAGTTTTTGAACAGGTGTTTTCCCGCTCGGATGAACAAAAGAGTAAAGGTTTATCTATCTGGGTTGGGATTGCAGACGATGATGTTTTAATGATCGATTTGGTCGCTTTAGGCTACAGGGATGCTGAGAATGTTTTGGCGCGGGTAAAAAAATTTAGAGCATCAGCGGCGGTTAGGCGATTAACGAATAAAGGGGCTGAAACCTTAGACCGGCTGGTTCCTTTAGTCATAGAGCAAACTGAGCAGGTAATGAATCAAGATGAAACCTTGACGCGATTGTTAGAACTGTTGTCAAAAGTCGCTGGTCGTAATGTTTATTTTGCGTTGTTGGTTGAAAACCCAAAAGCATTAACGCATTTGATTAAATTAACGGCGGCCAGTCCGTGGATTGGTCTGCACATGGCTGCTTACCCGGTTTTATTGGATGAATTACTTGATGGGCGAACGTTGTATGAACCCTTGTCAAAAGATAAATTAAACGCTGATTTGGCGCTTGTTTTTGCAAAAAATAAGGGCAATGATACTGAAATATTAATGAATGAATTACGTCGTTTTAAGCAGATTAACATGCTTCGAGTGGCGGTTGCCGGAATTATGGATGTTATACCCGTGATGGTGGTCAGTGATTATTTGACTGCACTTGCAGAAGTGGTTTTACAGCAGGTCGTTCAGTTCGCTTGGAATTTATTAGTTCAAAAACACGGTCGACCTGAGGGTTGTGATTTTGAGTCCAGCGGGTTTGCGGTTATTGGCTTTGGGAAATTAGGCGGTTATGAGTTAGGGTATGGTTCAGATTTAGATATGGTTTTTCTATATCATAGTATCAATGAGCGTGCTTTAACGAATGGATTAAGACCGGTGAGCACGGTTGAGTTTTATACTCGGTTAGGACAGAAAGTTTTATTTTTGTTAAACAGCAAATTATTGTCCGGTATTTTGTATGAATCGGATATGCGTTTGCGGCCTAATGGCGACTCCGGATTATTAGTGGTTTCTGTAAAAGGGTATGCGATTTATCAGCAAGAAAACGCTTGGGTCTGGGAACATCAGGCTTTGGTTCGGGGTCGTTTTGTTGCGGGGGATCAGTCGGTTGGTGCAAGATTTGACCTTATACGAGAAAAAATATTAAGCCAGCCTCGAGATTTTGGTTCGTTGAAAAAAGAAGTTGTGGCAATGCGTTTGAAAATGCGAGATCATTTTTTAAAACCGAATGAGACCTTGTTTCATTTAAAACATGGGACTGGAGGTATTGTCGATATTGAGTTTATAGTACAATTTTATGTATTAGCTTATGCTGAAAGTAATTTAGAGTTACTAACATTCACGGATAACATTAGATTGCTCCAACTTTTACATGAGAAGGGGGTTCTTTCTAAAAGAGATGCAGATATTTTGCAACGAGCTTATTGTGAGTATCGCATTAAAAGCCACCAACAGGTTCTACAGGAACGGGCGCTGGCGGTTGATGGTAAATGCGTTGTTGAATTACGTTCGCAGGTACAGTCTGTATGGCACGCTATAATGGATTAATTTAATGATTATATGGTGGGAGAAAGAATAATGACGATGGATGACAGAGATGGTGTTATCTGGATGGATGGAGAATGGCTACCTTGGCGTGAAGCGAAGGTGCATGTATTAACGCATACCTTGCATTATGGAGCCGGTGTTTTTGAAGGTATCAGAGCCTATAATACCAATAAAGGTGCAGCTATATTTAAGCTCCAAGAACATACTGATCGGTTGTTTAGATCCGCGCATATTCTTATGATGGAAATGCCTTTTACCAAGGATGAGTTAAATAAGGCGCAACGAGAGGCGATTAGCTTAAACCAACTCGATAGTGCTTATATTCGAACCATGTGTTTTTATGGATCAGAAGGAATGGGTCTGCGAGCGGATAATTTAAAGGTTCATGTCATGGTGGCAGCTTGGGAATGGGGCGCGTATTTAGGCGATGAAAATCTTGAAAAAGGTATTCGGATCAGAACGTCGTCATATACTCGCAATCATGTTAATAGCACCATGTGTAAGGCAAAAGCTAACGGCAATTACATTAATTCAATTCTAGCATTACAAGAAGCGCTGTCGACTGGTTATGACGAGGCTTTATTGTTAGACCATGAAGGTTTTGTTGCTGAGGGCAGTGGTGAGAATTTATTTATTATTCGTAATGGTAAGATTTTTACACCCGAAACAACTTCGGCTTTGGAGGGGATTACACGGGAAACTATTATGACTATTGCTAAGGAGCATGGCTATGAAGTCATAGAAAAACGTATATCCCGTGATGAAGTTTATGTGGCCGATGAGGCCTTTTTCACCGGGTCGGCAGCAGAAGTAACCCCTATTCGTGAATACGATGGACGTTTGATTGGAACTGGATCGAGAGGTCCTATTACCCAACAAATTCAAACGTTATATTTTGATTATGTGGGTGGGCGTCGAGAGGATCATCAAGAATGGCTGGATTATGTGAATTAATGTGGCAGATGATTTGAATAAAGTTTTAGTCGTGGGTCCTTCGTGGATCGGCGATATGGTGATGGCACAAAGTTTATTTATAACCATAAAGAACTTGAATCCAGATGCGCAGATAGATGTGCTAGCACCGGCTTGGACTTTTCCTTTATTGGCGCGGATGCCAGAAGTCAATCAGTCTGTTGCGATGCCCTTAGGACATGGTCAATTGGGATTAGGTGATCGTGTTAAGCTAGGGCGTCATTTAGTCACAGAAAGTTACCATCGGGCAATAGTATTACCTAATTCGTGGAAGTCAGCGCTAGTGCCTTTTGCTGCGAAAATTCCACAGAGAGTGGGTTATTTGGGCGAATGTCGTTGGGGATTATTAACAGAGCCTCGTAAATTAGTTAAACAGGATTTGCCCATGACGGTACAGCGTTTTGTGTCTTTGGGGTTAGTCGATGGTGGGTGTCCGGCTGATATTCCAATACCCAAATTGCATGTCAGCCCCACGGGTCAGGCTCTAGTAACGGCTAAATTTAATCTTACCCAAGCTCAGAAAATTTTAGCGTTGTGCCCGGGTGCAGAATATGGCTTGGCCAAACGTTGGTTACCGGCGCATTTTGCAGCCGTTGCGGAGGCTAAAATAGCGGAAGGTTGGCAGGTGATGTTATTAGGTTCTGATAAGGACCGAGACGTTGCTAAGCAGATTAATCTGTTGACGAATCATCAGTGTCTGGATTTTATTGGTAAAACAACGCTGGCTGAAGCGGTTGATTTATTATCGTTAGTTGATGCAACTGTGAGTAATGATTCTGGGTTGATGCATGTTGCCGCTGCTTTGAATAAACCCTTGGTTGCTATTTATGGTTCTTCAGATCCGGGGTTTACCCCACCGTTACATCAAGCCGCTAGGATTGTTTCTTTACAAAAGTCATGCGCCCCTTGCTTTAAACGAGAATGTCCCTTAGGGCATACGCAATGTTTAACTGAAATTATGCCGGCTCGGATTCTTGCTGAAATAACCGCTTTTGACTTGTGAAGATAGCTATCGTTAAGCTATCGGCACTCGGTGATATTGTCCATGCCATGGTCGCTTTACAGTTTTTAAAAAGTCATATTAAGGGCATTAAAATCGATTGGTTCGCAGAAGCTGCTTGTGCTGGATTATTGGCAGATAATCCTGATATTAATCAAATTAATGTGGTTAATTTAAAGGCGTTAAAAAAAAATAAGCAAGGTGTTTTTAAGCAATTTAAGCAGCTTAAATGTTTTTCAGAGAATGACTATGATTGGATTATCGATGCGCAGGGCTTAATAAAATCTGCCGTGGTGAGCCGGCTATTAGGAAAAAATACCGCGGGCTTTGAGAGGGGCTCAGCGCGCGAAGGCTTGGCAGCAATGTTTTATAACAAGACCATCGCCAGTGCTTACGAGAATAATACGATTGACAGAAATGTTCAGGTTATTACCGAACCCTTAGGTTTTCTGGTGAGTGAGGAGATGATCATGAATAAGCTGCCATTTTTATTTTACCGTGAGTGCAGTGATGTCTATGAGAAGTATCTTTCTGAGACGAAAAAAAATATTATTTTTGCGATTGGCTCAACCTGGGAGAGTCGAAATTACCCAAAAGAGCACTTTCTTGAAGTGATAGAGGGACTACAACAAAATAGTTTAATACTTTGGGCGACAGCGCAAGAAAAAGAACGCGCTGACTGGATTGCGCAACGTTCAGCGTTTGCAAGGGTTTTGCCTAAATTAACGATGAATGCGTTAAAGGCGGTGATTGCCAACATGGATTTGGTTATTGGGAATGATACCGGTCCTACGCATATGGCTTGGGGTCTCAATAAGCCGTCCATTACCTTGTTTGGACCGACGCCTGTCAGTCGGATCTATCAGACTGAAATAAACATTGCCTTGAAGTCGCCCTCTACGGTCAATCCTTTAAAGCTTAATAAGCAGGATTTTTCTATTGTTGAAATTTCCGGGGCTGTGGTGATTGAACGTGCGCAAAGGTTGTTAAGTCAGCCGCCAGAATAGCAACACGCATTAAAAGCATTATCCGCCAGACCAGCAACGTGAAATAATTATTTATTTCAGCTACACGCTAACGAATTGAACACGTTTTTTTAAGTGGTGTCTCCCATGTGCACCGTTTTGTACTTTTGTTCTTGAACCAGGGGTTCAAGTGGGAACATTACAGATCAAAAAGGCTTTCCGTTAACGGACATGCTCACCATGATCAATGTCTGTACCCTAAGTTTGTATCTAAGCCCAAGAAGACCAAATACGCCTCGGTTGCTACAGGAGACACGGATTCATTCTAACGCAGTTGGTGGCGACAGGAAATGGAAAATTAAACTTTTTCGAGTGTACTATCTATTTTTCTTTGCAATCGCAATAGGTGACGGTCAATTTCAAGGTTTAATTGTGAATTTTTAATCGTTGTAGGGTCAATATCGTGGACTAGGTATAGAGCGGCCATAACGGCAACTCTTTCTGCATTAGTGACTTTTCCGGAGTCTCGAATTTCACGCATTTTATTATCAAGCCGTTGTGCTGAGTGCGTGAGGTTGTCTTTTTCTTCAGTCGAGCACGACACTTTATATTCTTTCCCGAGGATAGACAGCGAAACAGAGCAGTTCTTTGTCATGACAGATGCTCCATTGATTTGAGTCGTGTTATCATGGCTTCAACTTTTGTTTTTGCTAGAACCGTTTTCTCGATTAGTTTAGATTTTTCACGCATCAATTCTGCTTGTTTGACTTTAAGCAATTCATTTTCTTCGGTAATGGAACTACACATTTGAATAAGACTATCCAGTTTTTTTTCAAGAACTTGAATTTGATGAAGTTGCTTGTTTTCACTTGCCATGGCTTGGAATACGGTTAATGTTGAAATTACTTATATATTTAGGATCGACCTTAGATACTAGCATATGGGGTCTGGTTTATTAAAGTTCAAAAAATGGTTAACGTTATTTTATGACATATTTATCTATTGATGCATTGTTAATGGATGCCGGTGTAACATCTAATGCGGCTGAGGCGCACGGTCTTGCAACAGGAATGTTGTGTGTTGATCTTCAAGTGAGCAGTGATTTATGGTTAAAAGAATTATTGGCAGAGTCGAAGCCATTGACCGATGTTGAAAAATTGGCGTTGTTGACCTTGTTCGAGCAGACAGCTAAATTATTGAATGAGGGTGGTTTTGAGTTTGATTTATTATTGCCTGATGATGATGAGGTGTTATCTGACCGTGTTGAGGCCTTAAGGCATTGGTGTTTAGGTTTTTTGTTAGGTTTGGGTTTTACGCGTTCGGTAGATGATTGGCCCGGTGAAAGTGGTGAGTTGCTAAAAGATCTTATTGCGTTTACGCATGTTGATGGTGATGCTGAAGGTGAAGAAGATGAGGTTTCTTTCACTGAACTGGTGGAATATATTCGGGTGGCCGTTCAAGTTATTCATTCTGATCTGTCTCAAGAAAGTGACGTGAAGGCATTACATTAAAATGGTTGGTTTTTTTAAAAAATAAAGTATGAATCAAGAAGAGTTTAAACGTCGACGACGTTTTATGATGGAAGAGGTCGGTGAGGGTAATATAGCTATTATTGCGGGTGCTGCCGAAAAAAACCGCAATAGAGATGTTGATTATCCTTTTCGTCAAGACAGTGATTTTTATTATTTAACGGGATTTGCGGAATCAAATTCTGTAGCAGTATTTATTCCCGGACGTCAGCAAGGTGAATATTTATTGTTTTGCTCCGAATTTGATAAGCAAAAAGCGTTATGGGAGGGTGCTCATGCCGGCTTAGAGGGCGCTGTCGAAGATTATGGCGCTGATGATGCTTTTCCTATTGAAGACCTTGATGAAATTTTACCGGGTTTGATTGAAAATAAAGCGCGGGTATTCTATCCGATGGGGTGTGATAGTGAATTAAATCATCATATTTTAGAGTGGGTTAATACCTTAAGAGAAAAAAGTCGCTTGGGTATAAGGGTGCCGGGTGAATTTGTTTCTTTAGAGCATGTACTGCATGAGATGCGTCTTTTTAAGAGTTCTCAAGAAATTGCGTGGATGCGTCAAGCGGCAGATATTTCTACGAAGGCGCACAAACGGGCGATGATGAGTTGTCGGTCGTGCCAATACGAGTTTCAAGTTGAGGCGGAATTGATTCATGAATTTATGTTTCACGGCCTCAGGTCACCGGCGTACCCATCGATTGTGGCGGGCGGTGCTAATGCCTGTGTTTTGCATTACACTGAAAATTCTTCACGGTTACAAGCTGGAGATTTGTTATTAATCGATGCGGGTGCTGAGTGTAATTATTATGCGGCAGATATTACTCGGACTTTTCCTGTCTCGGGTCGCTTTAGTCAGCCGCAGAAATTATTGTATCAATTGGTATTAGATGCGCAACTCGCCGCTATTGAGCAGGTGCAACCTGGGATACCTTGGAATCGCTCGCATGATATTGCAATTGAAGTGTTAACAGCAGGCTTAGTGGATTTGGGTATTTTGAGTGGTGCCGTTGCTGAATTAATTGAGGAAGAGGCGTATAAACCTTACTATATGCATCGAATTGGACATTGGTTAGGGATGGATGTGCATGACGTGGGTGATTATAAATTAGATGGGCAGTGGCGAATATTAGAGGCGGGAATGGTATTGACTATTGAACCTGGGCTTTATATTCCTAAAGAGGATACTCTGGTCGCACCGCAGTGGCGAGGTATTGGGATACGTATAGAAGATGATGTTCTGGTAACAGACAGTGGTTGTGAAGTATTGACTGATGCAGCACCTAAAAGTATTCAGGAGATCGAAGCATTAATGCAGGTCGGATAGATGCGCTGCGATTATGATTTGATTATTGTGGGTGGTGGATTAGCCGGTAATTGTTTGGCTTTGGCATTAAAAGATTCCGGACTACGGATTGCATTAATTGAAGCTGAAACGATTGCAGAACGGGAAAATGCCCCGATAGGGCAACGAGCCTTGGCCTTGGCTTACGGGTCAACAGTCATGTTGGCGGCTTTGGACGTGTGGGAGACAATTAAAGAAACGGCAACACCGATAAAGCATATCCATGTTTCTGATCAGGGTCACTTTGGTAAGACGCGTTTATCAGCAGATAAAGAAGGTGTTGATGCTTTGGGTTATGTGATTACTGCGCGTCATATAGAAAGTCATGTGAGTGAGCAGGCCAGTAAAACTGAATTAACGACTTTTTGTCCTGCTCGAGTCGTTGGTTTGATGTCCAGTGATGAGGCCATCTATGTTAATCTGAGCGTTGATCAGCAATCGGTTAATTTGACCGCTAAGCTCGTGATAGGTGCCGATGGCGGGCAATCTACGGTTCGGCAATTATTGGGTATTGAACAAAAGACTACGGACTATTTCCAAAAAGCAATTGTGACGACTGTTGATTCATCGTTAGGTCATAATAATATTGCCTATGAGCGTTTTACCACCCAGGGACCTTTAGCTGTTTTACCCACAACAGGAAACTGCAGTTCTGTCGTTTGGACGCGTACAACTGAACATGCTGATGACCTCATTCAAAGAAGCGATGCAGATTTTCTGGCGGCACTGCAAAATTGTTTTGGTTTTAGAATGGGTGAATTACAGTTAGTGGGGCCCCGTTTTGCTTTTCCAGTGAATCTTATTCGGGCTGAAAAGATGATCGAGGGGCGTGCTGTTATTGTCGGTAATGCCGCACATCAATTGCACCCGGTTGCAGGGCAGGGCTTTAATCTTGGACTACGTGATGTGTTGCAGTTAGCAGAAATGTTAATCGAACAGGTCGAGAACGAAGGCGATATTGGTGAGCGTGTTTTTTTGGATGGCTATGCAAAAGCGCGTCAAATTGATCATGATAAAGTCGTTAATTTTACCGACGGATTAGTCCGTGTTTTTTCTAATGATTGGCTTCCTGTTACTATTTCGCGTAATACGGCATTAATTTTGCTCGATCATGTCAGCAGTGTTAAATCCTTGGTGACCCAGCATGCCATGGGTTTAGGGGGTAAATTACAGCGTATTGGGAAGCGGAGATATTGAGGTGGTAGATCAGTATGAAGTTGTTGTGGTTGGGGGTGGTATTGTCGGTGCAACCGTTGCGTGTGGATTAGCACGGGCTGGAATTTCGGTTGCGTTATTAAATAAAGATGATCCGCTGCGAACTTGGCCGCTGGGTGACTGTGACCTGCGTGTTTCAGCACTCACACAAGCCTCAGTTAATATTATGCAGGCGTTAGGGGCTTGGTCCGGGATTGTTCAACGCGGCGTTAGTCCTTATCGAGATATGCGTGTTTACGACGGTGACAGTAATGGTTTCTTGCATTTTGATAGTGCTGAAACACATTTTCAAGAATTGGGATTTATTGTTGAAAATAGAGTTATTATTGCGGCGTTATGGGATCTATTTGAACATTCTGATCGAAGTGCATTAATATGCGCCGACCCCGTCGTGTCGATAGCAGCCCATCCTTTAGGGCGGCAAGTGACGTTACAGAGTGGCAAAAGCATTAAAACACAGCTGGTTATCGCGGCGGATGGGCAACACTCCCGATTGCGACGTCAAATGGGGATTAGCGTACAGGGCTGGCCTTATCATCAGCACGGGTTAGTAACAACGGTATCAACCGCTAAGAGTCATCAACGGACGGCTTGGCAGCGATTTTTAGAGCAGGGCCCATTAGCTTTTTTACCTTTGCACAATGGACAAAGCTCAATTGTTTGGACCTTAGGGTCAGCTAGCGCTAAAGCATATACGGAGTGCCCAGAGGCGGATTTTTTAGCTGCTTTAACGATGGCTTCCGACGGACTGCTGGGTGAAATAACCGCTGTGGGTGCGCGTGCTTCTTTTCCACTGAATTTTCAACATGCGAATAGCTATACGGCTGAAGCTTTTGCATTAGTGGGTGATGCGGCACATACCATGCATCCTTTAGCCGGTCAGGGCGCTAATGCTGGGTTATTAGATGCTGCAGCTATGATCGAATTATTAGCACAGGCAAAAGAACGGCGACGACCGTTAGGCGGGCAGCAAGTGTTAAGACGTTATGAACGCTGGCGAAAGGGCGATAATTTAGTCATGATGACAACGATGGATTTATTAAAGCGAATGTATGGGATTCATGACCAGCCTTTTGTTCAATTGCGATCACTGGGAATGAATATGATTAATAATTCAAGGCTTCTTAAGCAAATGTTTAATCAATATGCGATGGGGCTAAGGTCAGGTTTGCCAACGTTGGCAGCCAAGTAGTTGGGCTGGAGACCTAGGTAATATTTTTGAAAGTAATGCGCAATCATCTTATGAGGTATTGTTTTAGAATGATTGTTGCCGTCTTTGTTAATTAGAACGTGTAGATTAGAAAAAGGAATAGAGCGATGAATATTCATGAATATCAAGCAAAACAAATTCTTAGTGATTATGGTATTCCTGTTCCTGTTGGGAAACTGGCTTCGACCGTAGAAGAAGCTAAGCAATGTGCTCAAATGTTAGAGCGTAATGCTTGGGTTCTTAAGGCACAGATTCATGCCGGCGGACGTGGTCAGGCTGGTGGCGTTCATGTGGTTGATAGTTTAAGTAAAATTGCAGAGGTGAGTCACCAGTTATTAGGGACGCGTTTGGTCACTAAGCAGACCGGAGATAAGGGACTGCCAGTGAATTCAGTTTGGATTGAAGAAACGGTTGCACTCAAGCGTGAATTTTATCTGAGTTTATTGGTTGAACGTGTTTCTGAGAAGTTGGTGTTTATTGTTTCAGCGGCGGGCGGGATGGATATTGAAGAAGTTGCGCTTAAGACGCCAGAGAAAATTTTGTCCGTTGAGGTTAATCTAATCGTTGGCTTGCAATCATATCAATGTCGTCGCGTTGCTTATGCCTTATCCTTGAAAGGTGAGCAGATTCGTATTATGGAACGGATTATGCGAGGCATGTATCAGGTGTTTATTGAAAAAGATGCCAGCCAAATTGAAATTAATCCCTTGGTTGAAACGGAAAGTGGTAATTTATTGGCGCTCGATGCAAAGATAACTTTTGATGATAATGCTTTGTCTGGACATTCTGATATTTTAGCGTTACGAGACTGGGAACAAGAAGATATCAAGGAGAATAAAGCACAAGGTTTCGGACTTAACTATATTACGTTATCGGGTAATATCGGTTGTATGGTTAATGGTGCCGGTTTAGCGATGGCGACGATGGATCTGGTTAAGTTAAAAGGTGGTGAGCCTGCTAATTTTCTTGACGTGGGAGGCGAGGCAACGGCTGCCAGAGTCACGGAAGCGTTTAAGATTATTTTATCGGATGAGCAGGTTAAGGCGATACTGGTTAATATTTTTGGCGGTATTGTGCAGTGCGATATGATTGCAGAAGGCTTGATTATCGCTATTCAGGAAGTAAAGATGACCATTCCCATTGTAGTTCGATTGGAAGGGACCAATGCAGAGTTGGGCAGACAATTGTTAAATAATTCTGGATTATCAGTCATCGCTGCTGAAGATTTGGAAACAGCGGCTATGAAAGTTGTTGATTATGCGGAGGGCATATGAGTATTTTGATAAACCAAAGTACGAAGGTGATTTGTCAGGGTCTTACCGGTAAACAAGGTCTTTTTCATTCGCAACAGGCGTTAGCCTATGGTACAAAAGTAGTTGCCGGTGTTACGCCGGGTCGTGGCGGTGAACAACATTTGGGATTAACGGTCTTTGACAGTGTTCAGGACGCGGTTGATTTAACGGCAGCTGATGCCACTATGATTTATGTGCCAGCACCCTTTGCTGCCGATGCGATTTTAGAAGCGGAAGAAGCCGGGATAAAAGTGATTGTTTGTATTACCGAAGGCATTCCTATTTTACATATGCTCAAAGTAAAGGCGGTTCTTGAAAATTCAGATTCCGTTTTGATTGGCCCGAATTGCCCCGGTATTATTACCCCCGGAGAATGTAAAATTGGGATTATGTCTGGCGATATTCATTTGCCGGGCAGAATTGGCATTGTTTCGCGATCAGGAACGCTGACTTATGAGGCGGTTAAGCAAACAACGCAACAAGGCTTAGGTCAGTCAACTTGTGTTGGTATCGGGGGTGACCCGATTCATGGTTTGCGATTTATTGATGTGATTAAATTGTTTGAGGAGGATCCCGTGACAGAGGGCATTGTCATGGTTGGAGAAATCGGCGGTAGCGAAGAAGAAGAGGTTGCAGACTATATTGCAGATCATGTCAGTAAGCCAATAGTTGGTTATATTGCCGGCATCACAGCACCCCCGGGAAAACGTATGGGTCATGCCGGTGCTATTATTACCGGCGGTAAGGGTACAGCGGAAGGAAAAATTGCTGCATTGTCAGCGGTAGGCGTTGACGTTGTTAGGTCGCCGACTGAAATTGGTGAACGAATGAAAGCGCGGTTACCTTGAAAATCGCATTCTATTTAATATTCTAATTTATTTTTCTACAGAAAAAAACAATGACTCTGAATATAGCATTGGCCCAGATGAATTTATTAGTCGGTGGCGTTAGTGATAATACCGATAAAATTTTAGCGGTAGCGGAAAATGCGCGTGATCATTTGAAGGCTGATCTTGTGGTTTTTCCTGAATTAACGATTACCGGTTACCCACCGGAAGATTTATTATTTCGTGAAGATTTTCTTAACAGTGCTAATGAAGCAATAAACAGTATTGCGCGATCACTGGCTAATATAGCTATTGTGATTGGTTTTCCTGAAATGGAGGAAGGTAAACTCTATAACAGTGCAGCCTTTATCTGTGGCGGTAAAGTTCAGGCGGTTTATCGCAAAAATGTATTACCTAATTATGGCGTATTTGATGAACGGCGATATTTTTATTGTGGTGAAAACCCTTGTGTTTTTAATTTTAAAGGGCACCTAATAGGACTGAGTATTTGTGAAGATATCTGGAGTTCCGGGGTTGTTGAAAGAACCCAAGCATTGGGAGCTGAGTTATTACTTAATTTAAATGCTTCACCTTTTCATGGCGGTAAGGTTTATGAGCGCGAGGAAATCGTACGTGAACGTATTGATGGCGTAAAAATTCCTGTTGTTTATGTTAATCAAGTGGGTGGGCAGGATGAACTTGTCTTTGATGGTGCCTCTTTTGTTATGGATTCTTTCGGTAATATTGTTTTCAGAGCCCCTGAGTTTATTGAGGATCTGTCGGTGGTGCCATTTAATCAGGATCATCGTTTGTTACCCATGGAATCTACTTTAGCCGCTTATTATCAACCGGTTAAAAGTGAATATCAGGCTTTGGTTTTAGGGGTTCGGGATTATGTTATGAAGAATGGTTTTCAGGGCGCTGTGTTAGGGTTGTCGGGGGGAATTGATTCTGCATTAACGCTAGCGCTCGCAGTTGATGCCTTGGGTGCAGAGCATGTAGAAGCAGTACTTATGCCGTCAGTGTATACTCATAGTATGAGCCTGGAAGATGCGGAAAAGCAAGCCAAAACTCAAGGTGTTAAATTCAATATCATTCCTATTCATTCAGTGGTCACGGCATTTAATTCGGTGTTGTCGGATGTATTTGAAGACAGTAGCGTTGGGGGGGTTACGGAGGAAAATATTCAAGCCCGTTGCCGTGGCGTGATCTTGATGGCGATTTCTAACAAGCAAGGTAAGTTATTGTTGACGACGGGGAATAAAAGCGAGATGAGCGTGGGGTATGCCACTTTATACGGTGATATGGCAGGTGGTTTTGCACCCTTAAAAGATGTTCCTAAATTATTGGTTTATCAATTGGCAGAGTATCGAAATCAGTTGTCTCCGGTGATTCCTGAACGCGTTATAACGCGGCCACCGTCAGCTGAATTAGCACCCAATCAAATAGATGAAGATTCTCTGCCGGCTTATTCCAATCTTGACCCTATTTTAAAAAGATATGTTGAACAGGATCAGAGTGCTGAAATGATAATAGCGGCGGGATATACAGAAGCGGATGTGCACCGGGCTATTTCATTAGTAGATCGCAATGAACATAAACGCCGCCAAGCACCACCGGGTATACGTGTTACGAAAAGGGCTTATGGCCGGGAACGGCGTTATCCCATCACCTCCGGGTATAGTGGGATAGTTTCGTAGTTTTACGTTGAGCGGTTTTGGGTCAGTAGACTACTTATCCAGACCAATAAAGTCCCAAATAGTGTGGATGATGCCGGTATTTTGGTAGACGGAGGGAGGGCCGTTGGGATAGTTCTTTTGATAAACGCGTTCAGCATCCTTAGCTAGGTCGTTAATGCCCAGATGCTCGTAGGCTTCTTGCATTATCCTGAGCGCATGGGGGATTGCCGTCGTTTTCTGATAATTTTTTATGACAGCGCTGGCACGGTTTGCAGCGGCTATATAGGCTTTTCTTCTAAGGTAGTAGTGTGCAATGTTTATTTCATAGGAGGCCAGTTTGTTTCGGAGTGCAATGATGCGTTGCTTGGCATCAGGGGCATAGGTGCTATTAGGGAAACGACGTATTAATTCGGAAAAAATGGCAAAAGCTTCGCGGCTGTTTGCCGGGTCACGCTGTGAGGCATCTGTGGGTAAAAAACGCGCAATATACCCTGTATCTTGATTATAATTGACCAGACCTTTTAAATAATAGGCGTAATCAATACTCGCGTTAGTCGGGTTGGTTTTGATGAAACGATCAGATGATGCGATAGCGGCTTCAAAATCGTCATTTTTATATTGAGCGTAAGCCAGATTCAGTTGGGTTTGTGCCGCATGGTCTCCAAAAGGGAAGCGGGCCTGTAATTCTTCATACAGGGTAATGGCCTTTTGAAAGTTTTGGTTTTCTAATGCTTTGTCAGCATTTACTTGAAGTTGATCTGACTCGATAAGGCTATTTTTTGCATTAGGGCTTGATAAGTCGAGATTATTTAAATAATTACATCCGCTCGTGGGCAGTATTAATATGGTAAAAAGGGCAATTCGTAGTAAGCGGTAGAGCTCAAGATTAGTATTGTGTGACATGGATTAATTATGTAGCCTTTGGTGGCTGCATTTTGTTTTTAAATGAGAATTTGAGTATACCTTAAATTAACTTTTAAGATTACCAACGTTGAGTGAATTTTATGATTAAAACAATACCTTTTGAAATGGCTGGCTATCGATTAGACCGGGCATTGGCAGAATTATTTCCAGAGTATTCCAGGAGTCGGTTACAGACGTGGATAAAGCAGGGGCGTGTGTGGGTCGATCAGCAACAATTACGACCCAAAGATTCCGTGAAAGGTGGGGAAGTCATAGAGCTTCATGCTGAAGCTGAAATCGTGACGACCTTAGAGGCAGAAGAATTGCCGTTAGATATTGTTTTTGAAGATTCGGAATTATTAATCATCAATAAACCCGCTGGTTTAGTGGTTCATCCCGCTGCAGGGAATTGGTCTGGTACATTACAAAATGGGTTGTTGTTTTATGCGCCTATCTTATCGACCATACCACGTTCTGGTATTGTTCATCGTATTGATAAAGATACCTCTGGTTTATTAATGATAGCAAAGAGCCTCACCGCTCATGCTCATTTAGTGAATCAATTACAAAAAAGAACCGTTCATCGGGAGTATATAGCGATTACGCAAGGGAGAATGACTTCGGGCGGGACTGTCGATGAACCGATTGGGCGTCATCGGGTTAATAGGAAGCGTCAAGCCGTTGTAGAATCGGGAAAAGCAGCAATTACCCATTTCAGGGTGTTAACGCGTTATCAACAGCATACCTTAATCGGGGTAAAGTTAGAAACGGGACGAACGCATCAAATTAGAGTACATATGGCGCATATTCATTACCCTTTATTGGGCGATCCCGTTTATGGTGGGCGTTTTAAATTACCTAAAGATTGTGGCGCTGAATTGGCAACACAGTTACAAGGGTTTAAACGCCAGGCATTACATGCAGCTAAGTTAGGATTGATTCACCCAAGAACCGGTGAATATGGTGAGTGGACAGCGGACTTGCCAATGGATATGGATAAACTTACGAAGGCATTAGCGACTAATGATAAAATAGATGGTTACCGTTGATTGGCCAGTTGCAGAAGGAATTCATGCTGTTTCGACTGTTCGCTGTGGGGGGATTAGCTTAGGGGCTTATGGAAGTCTGAATTTGGCTATGCATGTGGGTGATAGCGCGCAGTCTGTTAGCCAGAATCGCAATATTTTACGGCAGAAATGGTTGTTACCAAGCGAACCGGTTTGGTTGGATCAGACGCACAGTAGCAAGGTTATTTGTGCAGATACCGCTACCGTTATGCCAGTAGCGGATGCTAGCTTTACCGGTCAACCCGGTATTGTTTGTGCGGTCTTAACAGCAGATTGTTTGCCGGTTTTATTAGCCGATAAAAAAGGGCAGTGGATTGGTGCGGTTCATTGTGGTTGGCGAGGATTATTGGCGGGTGTTTTAGAAAATACATTGATGGCAATGCCGGGTGTTGATTTTATAGCGTGGTTTGGTCCAGCCATAGGCAATACTATTTTTGAGGTGGGTTATGAGGTTAGAGATGCTTTTGTGAAAAAGAACCCAAACATGGAAGCTGCTTTTAAGGTGTTCGGTAAGGGTTATTTTTTGGCTGATATCTATAAATTAGCACGGTTGATTTTAAAGGAAGTTGGTATTGATGATATATACGGCGGTACCTATTGCACCTTTACGGATACGAGTCGGTTTTTTTCTTATCGAAGAGAGAAAGTCACCGGACGCATGGTTTCACTTATTTGGAGAGAGTTTTAAGCATCTATGAATTTATTGGTTTTAATTGTAATTTTTACCGCTTTAGGGGGTGTTTTAAGTGTTTTGGCGGCATCGGTCTTTTTGTGGCTCCCTGATAATAAACGCAATGCTATTTTGCCACACGGGATCAGTTTCTCGACGGGTGCATTGTTAGCGGTTTCTTTTTGGGGGCTGATTCCTCATGCTTTTGAGTCTGTTGATATGGACCATTTTCAACGTTTATCAGCTACTATTTTGGCGGGTTTGTTGAGTTTCTTTGTATTGGAAAAATTGTTAATTTGGCGTCATTGTCATTCTGGAAGTTGTGAGGCGCATATTCCTGAAGGTGCTGATCATAGTCATGAGGCCGCAGGGACGTTGATTATTCTCGGTGATAGTATTCATAATTTTGTCGATGGGATATTAATTGCAGCTGCTTTTTTAACGGACGTTAACTTAGGTATCGTAACGAGTTTGGCTGTTGCCGCGCATGAAATTCCACAAGAAGTGGGTGATTTTGCTATTTTGCTCAAGAGTGGTTATTCACGTCGGAAGGCACTGTTCTATAATGTTCTAGCTAGTTTAACAACTGTTTTTGGCGGTATTTTTGCCTATTTTGGTTTGGCTGATTTACACGGTTATTTGCCTTATTTTCTGGTTTTGGCCGCTTCAAGTTTTATTTATATTGCCGTTGCTGATTTAATTCCTACCTTGCATAAGAAAACAGATATGCAATCTAGTTTAAAACAGATTGCTTTGATCGCCGTGGGCGTGACGGTGATTTGTTTATTACATACGGTCGCTCATGATATTGAAGAGCAAATACCGGTTGAAAATTTGCATACATCGTTGACCTTGAGTTGACCGGTGAATAGGAAAACGTACTTAGGTAATAACATCAGGTTTTGTTAAACCCGTTTTCTTTTTTATTTCACAAAGTTTCTCGGCAATAGCGATTAGAGGCGCTAATGCTATTTGCGGGTCGGTATCAAATTGAGTGGCATCTTGTGTGAACCGTTCTATATAGATACGTAAAGTGGCGCCAACGGTACCGGTGCCAGAGAGGCGATATACAATTCGGGAGCCATCCTTAAAGCGGATTCGAAGGCCTTGGTTTTTACTGTGACTGCCATCGATAGGGTCATGGTAGGTGAATTCATCCGTATCACTGATGACATAACCGTTAATTTCCTTGTTCGGAAGAGTGCTTAATTTATCGCGTAGTTGCTTAAAGACGGTGGTTGCAAGTATCAGATCCAGCGCTTCATAGTCGTGACGAGAATAGATGTTGCGGCCAAATTTATGCCAATGTTCGTAGACTATTTCTTTGACGGATTTATTTTTTCGGGCGATTAAATTAAGCCAGAATAAGACGGCCCAGAGGCCATCTTTTTCTCGGACATGGTCTGAACTTGAACCAAAGCTTTCTTCGCCGCAAAGTGTTATTTTTTTGGCATCTAATAAATTGCCAAAAAATTTCCAGCCTGTGGGTGTTTCATAACAAGGAATCTCTAAATATTGAGCGACGCGATCAACGGCTTGACTGGTAGGCATAGAACGGGCAACGCCAGAGAGCCCTTGGTGATAGCCGGGAATTAGCTGTGCGTTCGCAGCCATAATGGCAAGGGAGTCACTGGGCGTCACATAGAAATTATTTCCTAGGATAAGGTTTCTGTCGCCATCGCCATCAGATGCAGCTCCGAAAACGGGGGCATTTTCGCTAAACATCAGTGCGGTTAACCTGCGGGTCTGAGTTAAATTAGGATCCGGGTGGCAACCGCCAAAATCTTCCAAGGGTATAGCGTTAATCACTGAACCCGAGGGTGCCCCAAGCACAGACTCGAGGATATGTTGGGCATAAGGTCCGGTAACGGCATGCATCGCATCAAAACATAAACTCAGGGATTTGCTTTTTATGACCTCTTTTAATAGCTTAAAGTCAAAAATTTCGGTCATCAACTGGGCATAGTCAGTGACCGTGTTAATAATGGAAATAGTGAGGTTGTCAATTTGTAGGTGCTGAATGTTATTAAGATCGATGTCATCAAAAGACGCATAAAAATAATGATCTATTTTCTTCGTTCTGGCAAAGATGGCGTCGGTCAGTTGCTCTGGGGCAGCGCTACCGCTGGCAATATTAAATTTAATACCGAAGTCTTTGTCCGGCCCGCCGGGATTATGACTGGCAGATAAAATGAAGCCACCAAAGGCTTGATGTTTCCTGATTAAATGAGATACGGCCGGGGTGGAAAGCAAGCCGTTATGGCCGATGAGTAATTGACGACAACCGTTAGCCGCGGCTATTTTGATAATCACCTGGATTGCTGGACGATTATAAAACCGACCATCGCCGCCAACAACAATCGGTTGTCCCGCATAGTCGCCCATGCAGTCAAAGGTGGCTTGAATATAATTTTCTAAATAGTTAGGTTGTTGGAAAACAGCTACTTTCTTTCTGAGTCCGGACGTTCCAGGTTTTTGATCATTATAAGGTTGTGTGTTTACCGTATTTATATGCATTTTAAAATAGGGTATAAGTGTTGGAAAAGTGTAAAGAGGCGTTGCCATATAGTAAAGCAAAACGTATGGTTAGTGCTGTATTTGTGGTTATGACTTACATTTCAATTACGTTATGTGGGGTTATGTTGGCGTATAATGCCACTTTGAGGAGTAATTTTGGTCAATGGTTCAGGTGATTGGGTCAGTGGTTTTTCACCCTTGGTAAACGAAGCCTCAAAAGTGCTTGTATTAGGAACGGTACCCAGTCAAGATTCACTCAAGAAGCAACAGTACTATGGTCATGAGCGTAATGCTTTTTGGTTGATTATGTCGTCTTTGTTTGCTGCTCCAGAGTTAACAACTTACCAGCAGAAGGTTGCCTTGTTATTGACTGAAGGTGTTGCCGTTTGGGATGTTTTACAAAGTTGTCAACGTGAGGGAAGTTTAGATTCGAGCATTAAGTCGCAGTCTATAACGGTCAATGATTTTGGTTGTTTTTTTAAGACATATCCCTTGGTGCGGGCAGTGTTTTTTAATGGTCGGGCGGCAGAGCAAATTTTTCAGCGTCGGGTGTTACCTCAGATAGTGAATGATCTAGACTACTATCGATTACCCTCGACGAGTCCCGCCTATGCGGCCATGTCGGTAGTAGAAAAAAAACGCCAATGGCAGCAAATTTTGACAATGCTTTAAGGTAGGTAAGTGAGCTAATCGTGTTGAATAAGTTAAGTGAGTAGGTAAATTGGAAACATTATCAATGTGGGAAAATCTAGTCTTAGGGATAATTGTGTCAGGGGTGTTATTAATATTCATTCCGAGTATAAGGTCATCAATGATAAGGAATCGTGATGTTCCCTCGGATTGGAAGGCCGTCATAGTGCCGATAGGTTTGGTGGTTTTGTTTGTGGTGTTTTTATTGGTTATGGGGTGATATGAAAGATTTAGAAGTAGCGGATGTTAACCGGCCAAGTCGTTCGCAATTAAAGCGAGAGGATCAGGTCTTACATATGATGGCAAAAGAATTAGTTGAATTATCGGTTGCAAGTTTAGTGGCGTTGAAGTTATCAGATCAGTTAAGGGAGGCTGTTAAGATGGCATCTGCTATGCCTGCTAATAAAGGTGCCCGAAAAAGGCAGCTTAAATATATTGCTGGGATATTACGTACTATTGAAACGGATATTATTCGAGAACGTCTTGATTTATTTAAAAATAAAAGTGCGCATTCTGCGCGTGAGTTGCATAAAGTAGAGCATTGGCGGGCTCGACTGTTATCGGATGATAAAACGGCGTTAACTGAATTATTAGATACCCATCCAGAAGCGGATATACAATATTTACGTCAGTTGGTACGAGGGGCTAAAAAAGAAATGGCACTGGCTAAACCAGCGAAGTCTGCACGGTTATTATTCCGGCAGTTAAAAGGATTATTTGATGAGACGGATCAGTTAAGTTGAAATAAATCCAGTTGTTTAGGACGAGGTGATGTGATGGTTGATTCTAGCGATGAAAAGGTGACACCCAATAACCGAACTTTTCGTTGACTAATAGCGGTTTTCTTGGTGAGTTCTGCAATAATGTACGGACCTAGGCTTGGATCGGTAATGCGGTCAAGGATGGTTTTGCTACGGGTAATTTGCTCAAAGTTTTCATACTTTACTTTAATCGTGACGGTCATTGCGGTGAGCTCTTTTGTTTGTAACTTTGCAAAAGCTGCTAAAAATAAACGATTGATCGTTTGTTCAATTAAAATGGGATCACTGATGTCCTTTGAAAATGTTTGTTCAACACCGACTGATTTTGTTAGCCGGTGAGGGCGTACGGGACGGTTATCTTGATTGTTGGCTATGTGAAAGTAATGTAACCCGGTTTTACCAAAATGACTTTGTAACTGTTCTTTGCTGAGCATTGTGAGTTCTTTTCCGGTATGAATACCCAGAGCGTGCATTTTCTTTTCAGTGGCGCGTCCAATGCCATGAAATTTGCCGATGGGTAATTGCTTAATAAACGTTGGCCCTTGTTCTGGAGTAATAGTATAAAAACCATTGGGTTTATTTATATCGGAAGCGATTTTGGCGAGGAACTTATTATAAGAAATACCGGCGGATGCAGTCAGTTGAGTGCGTTGTTTTATTTTTTGCGTAATATCTTGCGCAATGAGTGTTGCTGACTGTTGAAAGTCCTGAACAGTTGTCACATCAAGGTAGGCTTCATCCAGTGAGGCCGGCTCAACAAGATCAGTATATTCTCTGAAAATTTCACGAATTTGTTCCGAGACTGCTCGGTAAACTGCGAATCTGGGTTTTACGAAAATTGCACTGGGACACAGACGGTAGGCTTTTGATGATGGCATAACGGAATGAATACCAAAGGCACGCGCTTCATAACTACAGGTGGCAACGACACCCCGACTGTTTGGCAAGCCGCCGACGATGAGGGGTTTATTGCGGTATTGTGGGAAGTCACGCTGTTCGACGGCAGCAAAAAAAGCATCCATGTCTATGTGAATGATTTTTCTTAACAGTTCTGTACTCATGGGACAAAAGCAAGACGGTTAATCAGGGTAGATTTTTAGATCTCTTGAGGCCTTATCGAGGGCTTTTTTTTTCCAAGGTTTCAGTCAGTGACCATTCTGAAAAAGGAAACGGCAGTCGTTCGCTGTTGAAAGTTAAAAACAATACGATATCGTAGAGGTACATTGAAAGTTTTTTACCAAAACCAAGAATGTTGGTGTTCGGGTTGCCGGTCATTAGCATTGAAGCAATCTGTAATAGAATAATAAGTTGTAAAACTATTTGAACCAGACTGACCATGACAGCAAAGATTGCCATAAAGAAAATACGTTTCCAGGTGCTTAATTTTTGCAGGTTCTGATTAATATCCTCTTGCATGTTTGAGTTTCCTTAATGATTGATTCGCTACGAAAAGCATTAACCAGTAGTTTTTAACCGCGCATCATAATGTCGCGCAAATCTAAAGTTGCAGCATTAGCTCGGGTAATATAGGTTGCCATTGTTAGCGAATAATTAGATAAGATGCCAAAACCATCACCATTTAGAATCATAGGGCTCCAAATGGGGGTGATGGCTTTTTCTAATTCGTGGATAACGCGTTGCATCGTTTCGGTGGCATTTTTATCGGCTAAAACGTTGCCGAAATCGTGTTCGACAGCTTTAAGTAGGTGGACCAGTGCCCACGTTGCACCCCGTGCTTCCCAGAAAACATCATCAATTTTTATCCAAGAGGTTTGCATCATGGTTGCATAGCGTTCATTGATATTAGTGGGTTGGAGTCGGCCGGTACTGGCAATTAACCGGGCAGAAAGACCGCCTAAGCGCTTTTCAACAACTTCAAAATATTGCCTTAGATTATCGGCGCGAGAATAAAATTGAGCGCGGTTTTGGGCTCGGGTATTGAGTAGACGATGCATATAGCGTTTGAGTGCTCTATTACCTTTACGGTATTCCCCTTCCGTTGAAGGGAGTGCCCAAGAGGTGTGTTCATAGTAAAAATACGGTTCTGCTTTCGCTAAATCCGGGTCTTCACTTGATTGCGATTGTGAACGTGCAAAGTGATTCCTAAGTGCGGACGCACCATCACGAACCATGACTAAAGCACCAAACTCCCAACTCGGCATGTTATCGAGGAATACGCTGGGCGGGGCAACATCGTTGCTTAAGTAGCCGCCGTTTTTGTCTAAAAGGGTAGTGATGAGAATAGCAAGCGTGTTGCTATAGACATAGCCGTTAGGGACGATCCGTATATTGGTTTTTTGGGATGATTTGAGCGCTTCTTCTTGAACGTTGAACTGCTCGGGTTCCATTGATGAGTACTGCGCTAGAATAGTGGCTAACACAAGGATCATGAAAACAAAAAAACCCAATATCCAGCCAAACCCACGGTATTTAATATTATCAATAATTGAACTGATCGTCATATTGTATGCCTTGCTTGTTTATTCAGACAGGTAAAGAAATTAAACGTTATGTTATCAGAAATGCCAAGGTAAGTTATTGAAAACGATATTTATTTAAAGGAAAGGAAAAATGGCCGTTGTAAATCAGATAGGATCACTTTTTAGCGCGAGGGTGGGTGTTATCATAAACTTGTAGCAAATGTTGAAAATCAAGGTGTGTGTAGATCTGTGTTGTGCTTATTTTACTGTGGCCGAGTAGTTCTTGAACCGCACGTAGATTTTGACTGGATTCTAAAAAGTGGCTGGCAAAAGAGTGACGTAGCATGTGGGGATGAATATGGACAGGGCTATGGGTTTTTTGACACCATTGGCTCAGTCGGCTTTGTACGCTTCGGTTGCTAAGGCGCTTGCCGTGTTGGCTGAGAAAGAGTGCGGGGTCGTTATTTTTTATGAGGGAGAGTCGTATGGGTAGCCATTTTTTTAGGGCTGATAGTGCTTTTTTACCAATGGGTACCAAGCGGCTTTTATGCCCTTTTCCGTGTCGAATAGTGACCATTTGTTCGGAGGAATCAATATCTTCAACGTTCAATCCGGTGAGTTCTGAAAGTCGAAGGCCACAAGAATAAAACACTTCAAAAATAGCCAGATCTCGGCATTCTAGTGTTGATTTTGCAGGCGTCTCAAGTAGGCCATTAATCTGGTCAACATCAAGTGTTTTAGGTAGGGTTTTGGACGCTTTAGGTGCGCGTAGATAGCTGGCTGGATTAATTTGTAAATAATTATTTTTAACGAGGTAATTGAAGAAACTACGAACAGCAGATAATTCTCGTTGTAAACTTTTACCGCTGAGGCCTTGGCGGTGGCGGCCGGCAATATGGTTTCTGATGTCAGAGTATTGTAGCTCGGACCAGTGCTTACATGATTTTTGCTGACAAAATAGCGTTAGCTGCTTAAGGTCCCGTTGGTAGTTGATTAAGGTGTTTTTTGATGCACGTTTTTCATAGCGTAGGTGATCAAAAAAGTCAGTGAGTAAACTAAGTGCTTCAGGAGTCATGTGCGTGATAATATTGAATGCATTTTTTTACACTGGGGAATTCTTTAAGGAGCTATGCGTGCCATGCGCTTTTGTTAGGCAGGTAATGAGTTGTGTTGCAATAATTTCACTGATTTGAGTCAAGAAGAGGTGCCCCATATCCACTTTATAACGTTCTTTTTCACGGCTCCCTATTGCAATGATACCCTCTAACCCAGTGAAGTTCATAGGTATAATGGCACAAGATTTAATTTGTAAGGCATTTTCTGCAAATAGGATTCGTGCTTGATTTATAGGCGGCTTGCCACATTTAGGTTGATTTAATGTAAGAACCTCTTTGAATGCAAGTGCTTGTTTACTGTGCCTGTTAATGAATAGATTTATGGGTGATTGAGCATCGTGTTTTTTTTCATTAAAAACTTTAAGGGTAAAAAAATCACTTAAAAAACAATTAGCAAAGACTTCATCTAAGTTTTCCAGAAGATCGTTAAGGGTCTGGGAATCAAGGATGGCGAGCGTGAGTTCATGCATCCGCTGAGCTGTGAGATCATTTTCTTTAGCGATATCAATTAATTCTATAAATTGCCCTTCGACTTTTTGGTGTTTAGCTCTGAAAATTTCAAGTTGTTTGGCCACTAAGGAAATAGCCGGTCCGCTTGGATGAGGAACAGAAAGGTTTTCTAATAACTCAAGATGGTTATGAAAAAAATCAGGATTTTTTTCAAGATAGGCTTTGACTTCAGTCTCGGTTATTTTAGGTGTCATGGCTTAGATTCCGTGTTACAGACTAATAGTACCGTTAAAAACAGGCGTGGCCGAACCGGTCATAAAAACTGGCGTGCTACGTCCTCGCCAATGAATTTTCAGTTCACCGCCTGGTAATTCAACGCGTACATCTTTTTCTAACATATCTCTTTCAATACCGCAAATAACAGCCGCGCATGCACCACTGCCACACGCTAATGTTTCACCGGAACCGCGTTCATAGACACGTAATTTAATGTGGTTGGGTTTGATAATTTGCATAAACCCAATATTAGCGCGTTCAGGAAAAATAGGGTGGTTTTCAAGTGTTTTTCCCAGGGTATTGACGGGGGCGGTCTCGATATCGTCAATGACGATAACAGCATGCGGGTTACCAATGGAGACAGCAGAAAAAGACCACTCAATAGTATCAATAGTCACGGAATACCGTGATGACTGTGGAGATGATATGGCTAAGGGGATTTGCGACGGCTCGTGTTTAGGTAGCCCCATATTAACGGTAATTAAGTCATTCTGACTGAAACTGAGTAATAATTGTCCAGCGTGGGTGTCTACGAGAAGGTCATCTTTTAGGGATAATTTTTGGCAACGAATAAAATGAGCAAAACAGCGCGCACCGTTACCACACTGAGAGACTTCACTGCCATCGGCATTAAAGATGCGGTACTTGAAGTCAGCCGATGAATCCGGGTGACTGGCTTCGACTAATAGCAATTGATCAAAGCCAATGCCAAAATGTCTGTCGGCGAGAAAACGTATTTGCTTTGGGCTAAGGGTTATTGTTTGATTAATAGCATCAATAACAACAAAGTCATTGCCGAGGCCATGCATTTTGGTGAAGGCAATTGTAGTCATGGTTAAAATGGTCGGTAGAGTTGGGGTCGTTTGCTGTTGGTTTTGGCTGTTAAGTTCATGGGAGCAGTGTTTCGCCTTGCCATAAACTGGCGATTGATTCTCGTTCCCGAATAAGGTGATATTGATCGCCGTCAACTAGGATTTCAGGGGGGCGTGGTCTTGAGTTGTAGTTTGAACTCATGGAAAAGCCATAGGCACCTGATGACCGAACGGCTAATAAGTCATTAGGTGATAATGCCAAGGAGCGTTGTTTGCCTAGAAAATCGCCTGTTTCACAAATGGGACCCACAATGTCCCAATACTTTGTTGTTGCGGTTGAAAGTTGATTGACTGGAATAATGTCTTGCCAGGCATTGTAGAGGGCAGGACGCAGTAGATCGTTCATAGCAGCATCAACAATAGCGAAGTTTTTCGCTTCAGTGGGTTTTAGGTATTCAACTCGTGTGACTAATATTCCGGCATTACCGGCAATGGCGCGCCCCGGTTCAAGTAGTATTTTGATGTTTCTATCGGCTAATCTTTCAAGGAGCGCCGCAATATAGTCTTTGGGTTCAGGTGGGGATTCATGTTGATAACAAATGCCGAGTCCGCCGCCTAAATCGAGGTGTTCGATCGTTATTCTTTCTGCACTGAGTCGGTCAACGAGTAATAAAATCTTATCAAGCGCATCAATGAAGGGCTCTGTCTCCGTCAGTTGAGAGCCGATATGACAATCAATGCCCAGTATTTTGATGTGTCCTAAGGTCGCGGCGTGTTGATACTGTGTAAATGCTTCATTGATATCAATACCAAACTTATTTTCTTTAAGACCGGTGGAGATATAGGGATGTGTCTTTGCATCCACATTAGGATTTACCCGAATAGAGATATTGGCAATACAACCCAATTCTTTTGCTATGGTGTTAATGCGGTCGAGTTCTTCACTGACTTCGATATTGAAGCAGTGAATGCCGGTATTGAGTGCGGCTCGAATTTCATCTTCTCGTTTTCCGACACCGGAAAAAACTATTTTTTTAGGGTCTCCGCCGGCTGCAATAACGCGTTCCATTTCGCCGATAGAGACAATGTCAAAGCCGGAACCCAAACGTGCCAGTATATTTAAAATGGCAATGTTTGAAGAGGCTTTCATCGCATAGCAGATCAGGTGAGGGTGACTGCCAAAGGCGCGGTCAAAGGCCTGCCAGTGTCGTTCCAGTGTGGCACGGGAATAGAGGTAACAAGGTGTGCCAAATTGTTCGGTAATATCACGAACAGAACAGTGTTCAGCAAAAAGTTGATTGTCCTGATAATTGAAATAATCCATAGTTAGGGCATGTGAATAGGTGGGTTGTCATTAGGTATATAAAGCGGGCCCATTTGTCCACAAGCCGATAGTAAAAGTGCCATACAAACCAAGCAAATAATTTTTTTGGTAATCATAAGTTTAATTTTTATAAATAAATTCAGGTAACCATGTGGCTAATGAGGGCCAATAAGCTAATAATCCCAGCATGCATAATTGAATCAGAATAAAGGGCATTACGCCACGATAAATTTGTATGGTAGTAATTTCAGCCGGTGCGACACCGCGTAGGTAAAAGAGCGCAAAACCAAAAGGGGGCGTTAGGAACGAGGTTTGTAAGTTAATGGCAATCATAATTCCAAGCCAAATGGGGTCGATACCCATGCCTAAGAGAATGGGGCCAATGATCGGCACAATAACAAAAGTGATTTCGATGAAATCCAGCACAAAACCAAGTGCAAACATGACAATCATCACTAGAAAAGTGGCGCTTAGTTTTCCGCCGGGTAGATCAGATAACAACGCTATAATAATTTCATCACCGTTAAAACCTCGAAAGACCAGAGAAAACAGCGCAGCGCCAATAAGAATCATAAAGACCATGCTAGTAATTTTCGTGGTCGTTTGCATGACGGTACGCAGCGTTGAGAGGGTTAATTTTTTGCGCAAGAAAGATAAGAGGAGTGCGCCGCTTGCTCCTACGGAGGCCGCCTCTGTCGGGGTTGCAATACCGGCAATAATAGAGCCTAAAACGGCAAACATAAGCAGTAAAGGCGGAAGGAGTCCGGTAAATAATTGTTGGTAATTTCTAGTTTTAGGGTCGTTTTTATCCACACGGGCCGGCATCAATTCAGGCCTCAACTGGGCTGTCAGGATGATGTAAAGTAGATAAAAAAAGACCAGTCCCAGTCCCGGGAGTAGGGCGCCTGCAAACAGGTCGCCGACGGAGATAGTTTCCGGTGCAAATATCCCCATGTCTAGTTGGGCCTGTTGATAGGCTGTCGACATTACATCACCGAGTAAAACTAATACAATCGAGGGAGGAATGATTTGACCTAAAGTTCCTGAGGCGCAAATGATTCCGCAAGAGATAGCGGGGTCATACTGGTTGCGTAACATGGTGGGTAGTGATAACAGTCCCATGGTTACTACCGTGGCGCCAACAATACCGGTGCTTGCAGCCATCAGCATACCAACAAGAGTAACAGCGACACCGAGTCCCCCGCGCATGGATCCAAATAAGTCAGCCATGCTTTCCAGTAAGTCTTCGGCAAGTTGGGCGCGCTCTAACATGACACCCATAAAGACAAAGAGAGGGACGGCAATAAGTGTTTCATTATTTATTATGCCGAATAACCGATTCGGTAATGCGTGCAAAAAGGCAATATCAAAAAGGTCCAGTTGAATACCTAAGGCGGCAAATCCGAGTGCCGTTCCGCTTAAAGCAAAAGCAACAGGAAAACCAGAAAGCAGTACCAGAAAGACAGCAAGGAACATCCAAAAAGCTAAATATTCTTCCATCGGTTATGACTCTGCGTTTAGGGGAATGCCGAGGGCAGAAAACAGACTTTTAATAGCTAACGAGATGCCTTGCAGAAAGAGTAAGCCAGCCATCATAATAATAGTGCTTTTAAGGAGATAAACGCCGGGTAATCCGCCAGAATTTCGAGACGACTCTTGAACTTCCCAGGAGTCAGTGACATAACCCCAACTGCTGATGATAATGAAAAGGCAAACAGGAATTAATAATAAAAGGGTGCCTAAAAAATCAACCCAGCCTTGCGTGGTTTTGCTAAAACGGTGATGAAAAATATCAACGCGGACATGGGCGTTATGTTTGAGTGTGTAGGCGGCACCCAGCATAAAAATAAGGGCGTGCATATATGAAATAGACTCTTGTACGGCAATGGAGCCGATATTAAAGCAGTAACGGGAGATAACAATAGCGACGGTTACCAGTACAATGGCCAGCGTAAACCAGGAAACGCCTCGGCCAATCTGTTCATTTAGAGTGTCAATGAGCGTTATGGTACATTGACCGATGGTTACTAACGGGTTCATGGTGCGTTGATGAGTAAAACATCTGATTCTAACCGAAAATAAGGCTTTAAAGTATTTTAAACAGGGTGTCTTTTAAAAAATAGTAACGGCATTGGATTTGAAGTTTAGCCAAATTGTATTACCAACGTTGAGCTTTAAAGCACTGGAGGCTTGATGGGTTATCATGACATGAAAGGTTTCACCGGCATTAACCGTGACAAGAATATTGTTTAATTCTTCGGTAATCGCGGTAATTCGCCCTTGGAAATGATTTCTCATACTGGAGGATAGGGACGACTTAGATAAGACAATTTGCGAGGGGTCTATAGAAATGTGCGTTCCTGCAGTTGTTTGGTCAGGTGGGGTAATGGCAAGGTGAGTGGTATTAAAAGTGTTATTTGAAATTCGCCCAGAAAATAAGTTAACCAACGAACTTTGAACCGGTTTCCCCGCAACCAAGGTAATGACTTCATCTGTTAGTGCATAGCCCTGAAGACGGTTATGGGTGCTAAAAATTAAGGTTTTATGGTAGTGTTTTATGAAGCTTTCAAGAGTGTTTTTACTTGCCTGATCTAAATAGCTGAAGGGTTCGTCAAGGATAAGAATATCAGGGTCTAAAGCCAGTGCGCGTGCCAATGCAGATTTTTGTTTTTCACCGTCGGATAATTCATCCACGGTGCGTTCAGCGAGGTTTGTAATACCTAAATGACTCAAGCTAGTGGCTATACGCTCTGCGTGTAGTGGTGTTGGTATATCGCGAATTTTTAACGCAGTTGAGATGTTTTGTTTGACAGTGCCATGGAGTAGGTAAGGGCGTTGGGTTAAAAAAGCAATTTGTTTTCGATAATGAGGGCTTTTTTTTGTAAGCGCCGGCTTGCCTAAAAAGTTTAACTGACCTTGGGTCGGTGGTATAAGAAAAGCAAGAATGTTGAGTAACGTACTTTTGCCGGAGCCATTAGCGCCGAAGAGTGCGGTAATTTGATTTGATTTTATTGACAGGGATTCAATATTGAGAATTTCTTTGTGCCCGTAGCTAAATTTAAGGTTGGTCAAATGGTAAGCATGATTCATAATTCGATATTGTACATGAGCCTATAAGGGAGCGTTTAACGATGATTTTTTAAAGTGGCTCTAATGGGTTTGAGCTTTGATTCGGGTACGTGTTCAGGGTGGGTTGAAATTGACTTGATGTTTAATAGGGGTAGTAGCGATTGTTAGGATATAACTATGGTTAAAAGATGTTTTATTGTCTTTATATGCAGTGGTTTGTTTTTTTCAGTGTACGCGGAAGAGGCGGCGGTTTTACGGGTAGCGACCACGACCAGTACTGAAAACTCAGGGTTATTGTCAGTTTTGCATCCAGCTTTTGAGAACCAGAAGGGCGTTCGTTTGGATGTGATTGCAGTGGGTACCGGCAAGGCATTGCGCTTGGGGGAAAACGGCGACGTTGATGTTATTTTAGTACATGCACCTGTAGCCGAGGTTGCTTTTGTTGATGCGGGATTTGGCGTTCATCGTGAAGCTGTTATGCATAATGATTTTGTGATTGTTGGACCGAGTGATGACCCTTTGGGTTTACGTCAGCTAAAAACACTGAGTGAGGTGATGAAGAAAATCTCAAGTGGACAAAGCGTTTTTATTTCCAGAGGGGATGATTCGGGGACACATAAAAAGGAAATACAGTTGTGGCAACAAGTCGGCATTAACCCCGAAGGCCAGTGGTATTCCTCTGTTGGTCAAGGTATGGGAGCGGTTTTACGTATGGCTGATGATAGACTTGCTTATACCTTAACGGATCGGGGAACGTACCTTGCCTATCAAGGAAAGGTGGCTTTGGAAATCGGCTATCAAGGTGATTTAGCGTTTAATAACCCCTATCATGTGATGGCGATTAATCCAAAAAAGCATCCGCATGTACACTTTGATTTGGCGCGCCAGTATATTAATTATTTGATTAGTGCCGAAGGTCAGGCAATTATTAATGATTTTAGGCGCCAGGGACAAGTTTTGTTTTATGGTAATAGTCTTCCTTAAAGAGATTGTTATTTAAGTTCGTGGATAAAAAATTATTAGCGGATAAAATCGCAGAGATAACCGGGTCGGCGTTTGAAATTGATCAAATGCTCCCCGTGAGTGGCGGGAGCATTAATGAGGGGTATCAAATAGCTGGGCGTGGGCAACGTTATTTTATTAAATTTAATAGCGCTGATTTACTCGTTATGTTCGAGGCGGAATATGTAGGGCTTGAGGAGTTATATTCAACTCGAACGGTTTCAGTGCCTCAACCATTGTTAAGTGGGGTTATTGATAATAAGAGTTTTTTGTTGCTGACCTTTGTGGAATTCGGGCGGAGCAATCTTGAGTCTGAGGCCTATCTTGGTACACAGTTAGCAGAACTTCACGGCGTACAGCAGCCTTTTTTTGGCTGGCACAGAGATAATACGATTGGGACAACAGTACAAAAAAATCGCCGAGCAGAAGATTGGCCATCTTTCTGGAATCAGCAACGTTTAGGTTTTCAATTGCAGTTAGCGCTTGAGCACGGTTACGGTGGGAGACTACAACAGTCGGGTCAAGCCTTGAAGGAAGTCGTGCCGCTATTTTTTACCGATTATCAACCGCAGCCGTCATTATTGCATGGAGATTTATGGGCTGGAAATGTTGCAGTCGATAAAACGGGTATGCCGATTATATTTGATCCAGCCTGTTATTACGGTGATCGTGAGGCTGAGATTGCAATGACTGAATTATTTGGTGGATTTAGTGCTGGGTTTTACAGCGCTTATAACGCGTCATTAAAATTAGATGCGGGCTACCGTGTACGTAGAGATCTTTATAACCTCTATCATATTTTGAATCATTTAAATTTATTTGGCGGGGGCTATCTAAATCAGGCGCAGGGGCTTATGGATCGGTTGCTCGCTGAATCCAAATAAAACCGTTGCGAGAGTTAATGGACGGTTTTATTTGGAGCGAACGATTTAGCTTTTTGGTTGTGTCTTTTACTTTTCTTCTTTGTACCAACTGTAAAAAAAGTATCCGGCACCTAATAATATCAGCACGGCGAAAACCCATTTGAAGTATGACGTTGCTCCCTGCTCATTTGCGGTATCTTTAAATTGGAATTTAGTTAAGACGCCAAGGCTTGGGTCTTTTAAATCGATTGTAATTTTGTTAGCGGCTAAGTTGGAGAATTGGATTTCACCGCCATCGAAAGGTTTGCTGTTTCTTTTACCACCGCCCCGACTGTGCGGAATGATAGATAAATTACTAAAAGTGGCCTGTGAAATTGCATTAGCAAGTTCTTTTTCAATAGACCGGGTATCTTTGTTTTTGGTTGCAATTTGGATGGGTGGGTTGTTATCAATAGTAATCGTAATACCGCCACCGGCTGCTTGAGTTTGCTTGGGAGGAGCAAATTCATCAAGATAAGCGATATCGGCAAAGTAGACCATATCAACAGAGAAGTTAACTTGAGCGGCGCCAAAAGATTGTCCGACCAAGTCATAGCTTAATTTTTGGTTGGCGTAATCTCTGAAAGTGACGCGGGTAAACGAAAATCCAGCATTATTGCTGATCGTAACCTCCGGCTGTTTTTTAGGAGTCACTGCCTTAACGCCGCGTGAATTTGGGTAAAGTTCTTCAAGTGCGTCATACATCGCTGATTTTAATTTCTTAGTAGCACTGATTGCGGTATCTGGGCGTAGCTTGTCAGGGCCATTAATGAATGCCATGGCAGTAGATTCATAGGTTCTACCGTTATCAAGGCGCCATTGAAGGGTTAAAGAAAATAAGGAATCACCCTCTTTTTTTATTTCGCTTTCGGAAGTGACGTGTATTTTATCTTGCCCGGCAGTCGTTGCATGTACCCATTCGAGCGGTAATAAACAAAGTCCAAGCAGAAGCGTAACGGTTTTTATTTTGTAAGTGATCAAGAAGGCCTCCTGTCTTTAAATGTTAATTTAAGTTAAAACAATGAGCCAATGACCGAGTATCATTATTCTATTGTTTGACTTATATGTTATCAGATTGTCTTGTGGAAAATCGGGACAGGGTTAAAAAAAGCGCTGTGGATAGGCCCGCTGAGGCAAATAACATGCACATAACCATAATTTGGTAGCGTGCCGCAATGACCGGTGTAATACCGGATAAGATTTGTCCGCTCATCATGCCGGGGATGGAGACTAACCCGACCGCCAACAGTGAATTGGTGATCGGTATAAGAGCGGTACCAAAGGCGATATTTCGAGCTTGTGGGTATGTTTGTTGATGTGCCAACTCGCTAGTGAATCTTTCTGCCGCAAGGCTGATGGCATTCATGGCATTAGCGAAAATCATTCCTGACAGTGGGATTATAAATTGCGGTTGAAACCAAGGTGATAATTGTAATACGCCAAAGAGGGTAATGACTAATGTCAGGCCGCCACCCAGTGAAATAGCAAGCAGTGCCTTAAAAAAGAGATCCTTTCGCTGTTGCGGGACTTCATTTAAGGAAATCCAACTTGCTGTAAAAACCATGATGAGTAAGACCAAAATGAGAACCCAAGGGGTTTCAGTAGTGAATAAAAAAGTTAAACAATAGCCAATGGTTAGTAATTGCACCAACATTCGAGAAAGCGCATAAATGATCTTTTTGGTCCCTAAGGACCAATAGATAAAAAAGGGGAGAACAAGAAAAACGGGAATAAAGGCAATAGTTAGATTTAAAAATGAAATTTGTGGAATAACAGAATCCATGGCGGCGTGTTTAATGAAAAGCTAAACGTTTTGGAAGAAAAAGTGTTGTGATGAAAGAGCTTACCAACTCATTAACTGCCACTTAGGGAGACGTGAGCCCTTTTCAAGGTCAGAACGGCGCATTTCCATATTGCCATCACCATCCATATCGACGAGATAATAAGGAGGGCCATAATCCGGTACAATTTTAACTTTATAAAGTTCGCCGTTAATGCGGTATTCATGGATGGTTTTTCCAGCACGGCGAATAATGGTAATATCGGGCACCATGGTATCGCCACTTTGAACCGGCATAGGAAGTTCTGGTGGTTCGGGCATAGGCACGGGTTCTGTCAACGGTTGCGCAAAAGCGGTGTTTAAAGATACCGTTAAAATGAGGGCAACAGGCAAGTAATAGGGTCGCGTTAGGTGGTTCATGTTTTTGATCATAGCATAGCTAAATTGCTGTCTCCAATAACTAAATGTAGAGTTTATTAAGGTAAGGGTGGGTGTTGATTGGTTATCGGGGTTGATAAAGCCGATGGTTTTTTATTATGGGTAATGACATTATTAGCTATAATGCCACTTCAGTTGTGGAGCGCTTAGTTATTTTGTAAACACGCTTGTTTTTAAGGGATAAAGTGAAATGACCGGTGAAAAAGAACTTTATAAAATTGTTATTGTCGGTGGCGGTGCTGCAGGCTTGGAATTAGCATCCAGTCTTGGCCGTAAGTTGGGCCGAAAGAAAAAGGCAGAAATTACGTTAGTTGAAGCATCGTATACGCATATTTGGAAGCCGTTGCTTCATGAGGTGGCGGCGGGCTCTTTTGCTGA
>JYMV01052240.1_pt1 | contig 37243 bp, 30 predicted proteins | sample 338911 | NCBI WGS metagenome assembly JYMV01 (sample SAMN03354496, study PRJNA234377) | hydrothermal vent metagenome | biome: Deep sea; feature: Hydrothermal plumes at the Eastern Lau Spreading Center, Western Pacific Ocean; material: Seawater | place: Tonga | collected 2009 | depth 2000 m m | reverse complement strand
CCGTCCGTGACAATGCGCAAGCCATACCGAGCAGCGACTCCGTTGGTACAGAGGGATCCGCATCAGAGGCATCCGCCTTGGTAGAGGAATCTTCGGAAGAGTCAGAGGAATCAGCTGACCAATCTTCAGGGGAAGGTGGATAAAGCGCTGATCCGTCCGAAGGGCCGGGAAGCATCAGCTAATGGATTTTATTGGTTTTTTTTGAAATAATGATTCTCAGGGATTAATTTAGAAAGGAGCATTGAATGTGTTTTTTTACGACAAGGATAACCATCAAGTTAATTTTGATCAATTTCCTGGCGGTTTTCATATCGAGCACTTTAGTTTTTGCCCAGGGAAGCAATAGACTAGCGACTGATAAAAATGTCAAAAGCACAAAACCGTGGGCGAATATTGATGGGTTTCGGTCGGCCAAATTTGGAATGAGTATGGAGAATGTTAAAAACGCCATCTATAAGGATTTTCAGTTACGTGACAGCAAAATAAGTACCATCAAGCATCCGACTGAGCAGACCCAAAGTTTAGGGATTACTGTCGAACAGCTGCTTCCAAATTCTGGGAAAGCCCGTATTGTTTACGTGTTTGGCTATAAAACTAATAAGCTGATACAGGTAAATGTACTTCTTGGTCATCCGTTAGATACCAGCGTGACACCACAGCAAATTGTTGATTCCGGGAATATATTGGGAAACCATTTTTTTAAAAAACGCTACCAGGAGGATGGTTTGGTCGCGCATGCCAGGCTTAATGATGGATCGATCTTAATATTTCGTGGCAAGGATCAAAAAGGGCACATGGCGCTTTTGCGCTTATCCAATCCGCAGCCAAATGATAAAGATAATAAAGACCTGAAAATTTCCCTTAGCTTATCGTATATAGAAAAACCGGGGCAGCCCGATGCCTTCCAGCTTAAGGATGACGATTTTTAAGACAATCAAGTATCAATAAGAATGGTGGTATATTACTGACTGTGCGTTAAAAATTAAATCACACCCTCTCCGCACTATAAGTCCCACGGGTTTCATCATAGAATCGACTGAGGATAAAGAGTTATGCGAATTCGATTAAATTGTTTTCTAGTTACACTTGCGCAAAAATTAATTTTGATCAATCTACTAGCTGTTTTTATATCCGGTAATTTGGTCTTTGCCCAAGGTCCAGAGTATTTTGTTTTAATTGTTACTAAAGGTAACTCTTTAAACGTTCGCGAAGAACCCCTCGCTTCGAGTCCGGTGGTCGCTACTTTACCAAACGACTCAAAAGTTCCTTTTGTTGAACCTAGCGGTGCTGAAAGCGGTAATGGGAATTGGTTTCAGGTTGAGTATGCCAAAGGGGAATTTGGTTGGGTCTCCAGCAACTTCTCAAAAAAAATCAAAGGATCTAAAAATACGACGAGTGCACAAGCTGCCAATTTAGAGAGCGACAGCCTGGCAACGGATCAGGATGTAAAGCCAATCGCGACAACGCAAGCGGAAGACCTCGAAAATTCTTTGCAATCAGATAGCAAATTTAAAGAGCCTGTCACCGAAGTTGACGCCGATTCTCCTCCAGTTGAAAAAAAAGGTTTTTTCGAAGGTATCCTTTCCCGTTTTCGCCCCAGTTCTGAACCAGACTCGAAACCAGAAGAAGCAAAAATAAAAAATACAAAGCCGTGGGCGAATATTGGTGGGTTTCGCTCGGCAAAGTTTGGAATGAAAATGAAGGAGGTGAAAAAAGCCATCTATCAGGATTTTGGGATACCTGATGGGGAAATTACTACTGTGAACCATCCGACAGAACGTACGGAGAGCTTGGCGGTCGTTGTCGAAAAGCTTCTTCCAAATGCTGTTAAGTCTCGAGTTGTGTACGTTTTTGGCTATAAAACCAAAAGGCTGATTCAGGTGAATATACTTCTTGGTCATCCGGTAGATACTAGCGTGACACCACAGCAAATTGTTGATTCTGGAAATATATTGGGAAACCATTTTTTTAAAAAACGCTACCAGGAGGATGGTTTGGTCGCGCACGCCAGGCTTAATGATGGGTCAATTTTAATATTTCGTGGCAAAGACCAAAAAGGGCGTATGGTACTTTTGCATTTATCCAATCCGCAGCCAAATGATAAGAATAGCGAAGGTCCAAAAATGACCCTTAGCTTGTCCTACATAGAAAAACCAGGGAAACCGGATGCTTACCAGCTCGAGGATGGGGACTTTTGAAACGGTCAACAAGAGTTAAATCATGGCATGAGAACTTGATTGAGTTTGGTGAAAGACAAACAAAGAGAGATGTTCCGATTTTAGATTCTATTTGAGCGTGCGGTGGAGTTCCAGTTGATGAAAGGCAAGACGGCGTATTTAGTAAAGGGAGTGGTTTATATAATCGTGAAGGACTTTACCATCAGCATCAGGCTTGCCACTTTCTGAATGCATTTTTGCATAGTTCAACCATAACGTTGCCTGATTTAAGGTTGTTAATAAATACCAATGCTAGTTCATTCGCTTCCTCTTGTTCATTCAAAGCAAACCCTTCTGTCCTAATAATTTTTTCGCTTTTTGGAAGCGAATTTGTAGCTATGATGAGTCCTATCTTGGAATAATAATGTCCCAATTTTAAATGGGCTAATTCATGGGCAGCGACACAAAGTCTTTGAGAATGGTCGAGCTTTAGAATAAATTGTTTAGTAATATTTATTTCATGCCCTTTAATTACCCAAGCGTTATTAAAATCATCTTCCCAGACAACAGATTGGTAATAACCGATTTCGGATGGATAGTTAGCCCAAACAACAGAATTAATTGTGTTTTGCCACAGGTCCGTAACGTGAAAACATTCTTTGGAAAGGGGGGCCTGGCATTTATTATGACGATTAAGAGGGGCGTTGCTTTTCTGAAATCCAACACAACTGGTTTGTATTAAAATAGTGACCAGCAAAATTATATTTGTAGCAGCAGGCAGCTTGTTCACGAACCTCATCCTTTATTTTTGTTAGGAGGTGTCTTAATTGGTTCGTTTTGCAATCACTGTGCCTTCTTGCCTCAATTACAGGATTGAGAAGTTCGTTGGTCTGTAAACCATTTTAGAAAAAGGCTTTAGGAGCTTGTTCTATTTGATCCATAGAGGGTCGAAGTGGATACAACAGCTAGGGTTTTGACACGTAGGCGGGTAAATTTTTACTGGAAAATCCAAGGGATGTCTAATTTAAGGTAAGTATGCTAAGTACTGTAGTTTTTTAAGCCTTTGTTATGACCTTGTTAAATAAATCGGCGTCTTATGGTCACCTTTCTTTATTATAGGTATCCTATATTTTTAACTAAATTTTGAAGGAATTTGTTTTGGGTTTATATCAATCATTCCCCTGTAAAAAAATATTGGATCTTTCCGTCCTTTTCTTCTATAAGGTTCAAGCACAAATTTCCTTCGGTGTATGATAGATTGTTCAAGTTTCACCATGCCCGTCTTAAATCCGACAACACTCAGGTTTAAATAGAGCTTTTTAAAGAATGACGAGTTTCAAAGATGAAATAGGCAACCAGGTTCTTATTCTTGATGGGGCCATGGGAACCATGGTTCAGAATCTTGGGTTGACCGATGCTGCATTCGGTGGTCCTGAATTTAAAATGCTAACCGACCTGTTGGTCTTTTCCCGTCCCGATGACCTGGAAGGAATTCATCTTGGGTATCTGCAGGCGGGTGCCAACTTGATTGAGACAGATACGTTCGGTGCCTCGCCTTTACGATTGAAGGAGTTTGATTTCTCCAAGTTTAACCCTTCGGATTTAAAAGCCATTCCTGACAACCTGGATCTTAAAACCTGTTCGCTGGAATCGTTGACACTTAAACTTAATATTGAAGGTTGTCGAATCGCCAAAAGAGCCATTGAAAAATATCGAGCTCAATCGGACTACGATGGCAGACCGCTTTTTGTTGCCGGATCGATTGGACCTTCCAACTACGTGGTTTCAAGTACCGAGGCTAATTTAAATAAGGGGACTTTTAGCCAGATCGTTGAAAATTTTTACCATCAGGTTTTAGGTTTGATTGAAGGTGGTGCGGATGTTCTGCTGATCGAAACTCAGCAAGATATTCTAGAGACCAAGGCGATTATTGTGGGAGCTAACAAAGCCTTTGACGAGAAGAAAAAGAAACTACCCATGATCGTTCAGGCAACTGTTGACATATTTTCTAAAATGCAGATATTCAACACGGACATCCATGCCGCCTACACCGCTGTATCGAAAATGGGGATCGATGTATTTGGTATTAACTGTAATGTTGGTCCCGATGAGATGGTGGCGACCGTCGAAAAGTTAAGTCGTTTTTGTAAACACCCTATTTCAGTGGTTCCTAATGCAGGTCAACCGATTTCAGAGGATGGCCAAACCTGTTATAAGCTTTCGCCTGAAGATATGGCCAATACCATGGAGCCTTTTGTCCGCGAACATGGCGTATCTATTGTGGGCGGTTGCTGTGGCACAACACCCGCTCACATCAAGGCGCTGAGAGAAAAACTAAATGGCGTGGTTCCGGCAACAAGGTATCCGGATGAAAAAGTTTATGTTTCCGGTCCACAGGAAGCGGTTCCCATTGACACATCAAAGGAACTGTTGCGTATCGGTGAGCGTCTCAACGTTCGCGGCAGCAAGCTGGTCCGGGATGCAGTGGAAAAAGAGGGTGAGGAAATCTCCATGCAGGTTTTGGAGGAAGTGGTCAACGAGCAGGTCAAGGATTTAGGTATCGAGATCATAGATGTGTGCATGGACAGTAATATTGTAAACACCGAAGAGACGCTACCCAAAATTATTCACGGTCTTACTAGCGATTTTAAAGGGGTTATGTGCATCGACTCTTTTTCCGTGGAAGCATTAGAAAAATCGATAGAGAGCTATCCCGGTCGACCCATTATTAATTCCATAAGTCTAGAGGAGTATAAGGACGGGCAAAGTAAACTCGATGCTGTGCTCTCATCCACCAGCATTCATGGCCCAATTTATATCGCGCTGGTCAACGGCCCTGAGGGTCCTGCGCAAACCGCCGACGAAAAATATAATCTGGCCGCTGAAATTGTCAAACAAGCGAATGAAAAGTATGGGGTGGGCGCCGACCAGATTTTGATCGACGTGAACGCATATCCTATCGGAAGTGAATCGATCGAGGGGCTTAACTTCTGCGCTGAAACGCTTAAAAGTTTGCCACGCATAAAAAAGATTCACCCAGATCTAAAAACATCTATTGGTGTCGGTAACCTGACGAATGGTCTGGCAAATAAACCTTACATGAGGAAGGTTCTCACCAGCGTATTTTTAGATGAGGCCCGTAAAGCGGGATTGGATTGCGCGATCTTGAATCCAAACCATTATGTGCCTCCGGAGAGTCTACCTATCGAAGATGTTGAACTTGCGCTTAAGGTAATCCTTAAGCGTGATATGAACGCCTTTGATCAACTCGAAGAAATCGCACTCACCAAAAAAACAGGTGTGAAGCAAAAGAAAGTGGACTATGCGGGTCTATCCACTGAAGAAAGTGTGTGCGCTAAAATCAAGGATGGGTTTAAACAAAAAGAAGAAGGAGCGATCAAAAAAGATGGTGTCGAATTTTCTTACCGTGATCACATTGTAGTGGAAGTTGCGGAGGTTACCACAAGGCATAAACCTTTGGATTTTGTCAGTGGCTATCTCATGAAGACCATGCGTGAGTTGGGGGATGCGTTTGGTCGAGGAGAAGTGAGTCTTCCGCACTTGCTTAAAAGTGCAGATGTAATGCGTAACTGTATGGAGTTTTTAGAGTGGTTCATGCGTTTGGAAAGTGGCGTGAACCCGGAAGATGAGATTCAGTACAAGGGCACGGTAGTTATCGGTACGGTTTACCAGGACGTACACAGTATCGGCAAGGATCTTGCGAAGACGTTGCTGGAAAACTATGGCTACCGAGTGATTGATCTTGGTGTTCAGGTACCTTTGGAGAAATTTATTGAAACGGCTGAAAAAGAAAATGCTGATGCGATTGGAACGAGCGCGCTCTTGGTGCAAACTTCCAACCACATGATCACTATTGCTCGAATGTTACAAGAGAAGTCTTACAACATTCCAATTTTGATTGGTGGTGCCCCTGTTAACTCTAGACATGCAGGCTATGTAGCCATGCATGGACAAAACGACACACAAAATATTTTGAACAATATTTTTTATTGCCAAAGCGGAATGGATGGTGTGAACGTGATGAATCGTTTGCAGGAGAAGAAAGACCTTGCCGAGTTTTTTAGTGAGAATAAGGAAAGCCTGCTTAATGAATACAAGCGTGCTAAGGGGATGAAGGAAAAACAGGACGAACTGTTGTCCACTTTGCCGAGGCGAGTGGTTGGGTTCAAAAAGCACGAAGTTCCAAGGGAGGGGTACGGACTGCACAAGGTTGAATTTAAATTACAAAAACTGGCGTCTAACCTCGACAACAAGAGTCTATTTTCTCTTAACTGGAAATTTGGGAAACAGTCTTCATGGAAAGACAAGTCGGTCGACCTTGATCAATTGAAGCAACTAAAAAAAGAGTGGATTGAAAAAGCAGAGTCGAATAGTTGGATCACACCAAAGGCACGTTTTATTCTTTTACCGGCCCAGTCTGAGGGTGATGAAGTAATTCTTTACCACCCTGAAGATACAGAAAAGGAATTGGCTCGTATTTGTTTTTCGGTTTGTTTAGGCAAGGGGCAAAAAGATGTGTTTTCTGTTGCCCAATATGTTCGTCCAAAATCTTCAGGCCAAATGGATGCGATGGGGCTACAAATTACCACCGCCGGTACTGAGTCTGAGAAGGCCATCGCCAAATTTAAGAATGAATATGATTCGGAATCAGCATTATACCTGCAGGGATTGTGTGACCGGGTTGCGGAGGATTTGGCTGAATACATTCATAACTTGATCCGATTGAGAGCGGGATACAAAAAAAACTCGCAGGGTGAGCGGTACAGCCCGGGTTACGCGGCGCTTACCGATTTGTCCAATAATAAGGTGATTTGGGAGGTGTTAAAAGCAGAAGACCTGGGTATTGAACTGACCGATGCCAATGAATTCAACCCACCCAGCACAACCGCTGCTGTCATTTGTTTTCACAGCGAAGCAAGTTACACTTGATTTTGCTCGTAAAAAAGTTAATACACTATCCCCATTGAGGTAGATTTAGCGTCAAGTTTCTTTGAATTTACTCCGAAATTATACCTAATAGTTATGATAAAACAGAAAACGCCAACCTGTGTAGATATAAATACTTTGCGCTATAGGTCCATCCCCGGTCTGGCTAAATAAAGGCTTGTTTTATAAATGCTATTTGATAAAATGAACTGAACGAATTTAGTTTCTGGTTTTTTTAGAATGTAGGTAGTATCCCATTCGCGGTACGCGGCCATTTTTCTTTAAAAAGGACACCGACAATATGTTTAAGCGATTTACAGAGAGAGCTCGTAGGGTCATCATACTTGCGCGAGAAGAAGCAGAGTTGTATCGCCATGAGTACCTCGGCACTGAGCATATTTTGCAAGGTGTTATGAAAGATGGCGGTGGGATTGCGGTTGCTATCATTCAAAAAACCGGCACAGACCTGACTCAACTCAAGAAAGAGCTGGAAAAAAACCTGCCTCGCAGTTCCAGCTCGTTGATTATCGGTGATATCCCGTTTACCTCTCGTGCGAAGAAAATCCTGGAGTTTGCGGTGGAGGAAGCGCGTTCCTTAAATCATAACTACATTGGTACAGAACATCTGCTGCTGGGTCTGCTCAAAGAGAAAGAAGGAGTGGCCTGCAGGATCCTCAATGGTTTCGGGGTGTATTTCGACGATGTCAAAGAGAGAATCATTGAGATGTTTAAGGAACCTGCAGAAACTGCGCGTGGTGGTGATAAAGGCAAAACGCCTACCCTGGATGAGTTCAGCCGTGACCTGACCAAGATGGCGGTAGATGGCAAGCTCGACCCCGTCATTGGCCGCGCCAAGGAGATAGAGCGATTAGTACAGATTCTAAGCCGTCGAACCAAAAACAATCCGGTTTTGATTGGTGAGCCCGGTGTTGGTAAAACAGCCATTGTGGAAGGTCTAGCTCAGCTTATTGTAGAGCGCGAGGTGCCGGATACTTTGCATGACAAGCGAGTGGTGTCTTTGGACCTTGGTTCACTGATCGCAGGCACCAAGTACCGCGGGCAGTTTGAGGCACGTCTCAAGGGAATCATGAAAGAAATTACTCAGAACAAGAGTGTCATCTTGTTTATAGATGAACTACATACTTTGGTTGGAGCCGGCGCGGCAGAAGGTTCGGTCGATGCCTCAAATATGCTTAAACCGGCGTTATCACGGGGTGAAATTCAGTGTATCGGCGCAACCACGCTGGAAGAGTATCGTAAATATATTGAAAAAAATGGGGCATTAGAACGAAGGTTTCAGCAGGTTATTGTCAATCCGCCTTCCGTGGAAGAGACAGTTGAGATTATTAAGGGGCTTAAGGTACCTTATGAAATGCACCATAAGGCCAAGATCACGGATGAGGCAATTATTACAGCTGTCAGGTTCTCAGACAGGTACATCAGTGACCGGTTCCTGCCGGATAAAGCCATTGACGTAATTGATGAGGCGGGTTCCCGTGTTCGGTTAAGAAGAGTGACCCAGTCGCCAGAAATGCGCAAGATTCAACGCGAAATCGATACCGTTGTTCGTGAAAAGAAATCATCCATTGAAAATCAGGAATTCGAAAAAGCGGTCGAGTTTCGGGACAAGGAAGAGGAGTTACGGGCTAAGTTGGAGAAAGAAAAAGATAACTGGGAATCAAATAACGATACTGTTGAGCCTAAGATCACGGACCAAGATATTGCTGCGGTTGTATCGAGTATGACCGGAATTCCTCTTTCTAAAATTGAAGAGGGTGAAAGTGCGCGTCTGCTCAATATGGAATCGGAGCTTGGTTCCAAGGTGGTCGGTCAGGATGAGGCTATTCAGGTGCTCACGAAGGCTATTCGAAGGTCGCGCTCTGGGCTCAAAGACATACGGCGTCCAATCGGTTGTTTTTTATTCCTTGGGCCAACAGGTGTTGGCAAAACAGAGTTGGCGGGTGTGCTTGCCGAGTTCATGTTTGGTAATCGGGATGCCCTGATTAGGCTTGATATGTCGGAGTATATGGAAAAATTCAATGTGTCCCGTTGGACAGCTTACCGAGAAAGTTAGACGGAAACCATATTCTGTCGTTTTGTTTGATGAAATCGAGAAAGCTAACCCAGATGTTTTCCACCTGTTATTGCAGATCATGGATGATGGGCGCCTGACGGACAGTTATGGTAGGGTGATTGACTTCAAGAACACGGTCATTATCATGACTTCCAATCTCAGTTCACGGTCTTTGGATAAGGGGACGTCACTGGGATTTCATAAAGACGATCTTGCAATGAGCCACGAGCGCATGCAAAAGGATTTGAAGCAGGATCTGAAGCGCATGTTCAACCCTGAATTTCTTAACAGGCTTAGTGAGACGGTAGTGTTCAGGCCATTGGATATTGATCATATTGTCAGTATTTTGGATGTCCAACTGCTTCAGATTAATGAACAGTTGATTCAGCAGGGGTTGACCCTGGATGTCACCATGGAAGCCAAAAGGTGGTTGGCAGAAAAGGGATATGACAAGAGTTTTGGGGCTAGACCGCTCAAGCGTGCTCTGCAAAAACATCTTGAAGATATTTTGTCCGATGAAATGCTTAAGGGGAGATTTAAAAATGGTGGTGTGATCGAGGTGAGTCTCCAAGAAGACGCTTTGGTTTTTACTGAAAAATCGAGTGTTGTTAGCGCATGAAGAAAAATGTTCCCGGGTGCGGGGTAAAGTAACTTCCAAATCAGCGTAAATTATTGTAAAGTATTGGGGTTTGAGGTCCGTAGAGATCGAAGACACCAATACTTTTTTTTGTGAAAAACTACCGCCTCATGTTCGGGAGGGTTAACCTTTTAGAAAATAAAGACTTTTTGATTCGTGACCAAAACGCTCCAAATTTTTATATTTGCCTTCGTATTTTTTCTCATGCCTGCCATGGCGCCGCATGTTCATGCCCAAAGTGAAGGTCTCGTAGGTTCGATCAAAATCGAAGGCAACAAGCGAGTGGAAACTTCCACTCTCCTTTACTACATCAAAACACGTGAGGGAGAGCCCCTTTCCCGAAGCCAAATCAGTAAAGACATTGAACAGATATATGACCTTGGGCAGTTCAAGGACATTCGCGTTGAAACTCGGCAAGGTTCAAAAGGGTTGGAGGTAGTTTTCATAGTCGAAGAGATTCCTTCTATCGGCGATGTGCTTCTTTATGGAAATGTAGAGGTAGGAGACAGTGATATACATGAGATATTGGGGTTTAAGCGTGGTGAAGCATTTCAGGATCACATAACGAAAGAGGCGAAAGAAAAAATCAAGTTGTTGTATCACGAAAAAGGGTTTTTCTTAGCTGAGGTTGATGTCGTCTCGAAAAAATCAGTCAGGAATCTGATGAATATTCATATCAGAATTCGTGAAGGAGAGAAAATCGAGATTAAGAATATACGTTTTTCTGGCAACAAGAAGTTCTCTGCGGATGATCTTAGGGATCAAATGGAAACCAAAGCGGAAACATGGTTTTCGTGGATTGATGAATCGGGGATTTATAAGAAGGATATTTTAAAGCTAGATATGTTTCGTTTGGAAGCATATTACCAAGACCATGGGTATCTGCGCGCTCGGGTGCAGGAACCAAATATCAATATTGATCAGAAAAATAAAGAAATCAATATTTCTATTTCTATCGAGGAAGGTTCCCGATATAGAGTCGGTAAGATAACCAGCAAGCCGGATGATACTGTATCAGCAGACGATATTTTAAAGGTTCTACAAATGAAGAGTGGGGACGTGTATAGCCTTTCAAAAGTGCGTGCAGGGATCTTGAATATCAGCGACCTTTACTCGGAGCGTGGTTACGCCTACGCAGATGTTAATCCTATAACAAAAATAAACGAAAATTCACGGACGGTCGATGTAAGTATCGAGGTTGACAGAGGACGAAAAGTCTATGTCGGTGAAATTAACGTGATAGGTAATACGAGAACGTTGGATAATGTAATCCGGAGAGAATTTCGCCTTAGAGAAGGAGAGCTTTTCGATAGCGTAAAACTGAAACGAAGCAAGCAGCGTATTAATAACCTCCAGTTTTTTGAAGATGTAAAAATCGATACTCGTCGAGGCAAGGAACCGGATTTGATTGATATTACAACGACAGTTACGGAACGCGCGACAGGTTCAGTGAATATTGGTGCCGGTTATAGTTCCACTGAAAATTTAATGTTTAATGCGGGTATTTCGCAAAATAATTTTATGGGAACTGGGCGAAGAGTCGTATTTTCTACTAACCTGTCATCCCGAAGAACGGATTTCAATCTATCTTTAACGGACCCGAGGATATTCGATACAGAGCTGTTGGGCGGGGTAGACGCGTTTAATCGTAAAACAAATTATTATAGTTACAAGGCTAAGAGTACTGGTGCAGGGTTTCGTATAGGAAAATCTTTATCTGAACATGACTGGGCAGGGCTAAATTATAATTTTGCCAATATCAAAGTTTCAGATGTTGTTTCGACTACTAGCTATTTAAAAGAGGAAACGCGGGTTACCAGTCGAATTTCTCCCTCCTTTATTAGGGACACTAGGGATGATTTTTTGAACCCTTCCACGGGATCGCGCCATGTGGTACGATTCAGTTTGGCAGGTCTTGGAGGTGCCAAATTTCACAAGATGTCTTATGAGACCGCTCATTACTGGCCCATCGTCGGCAAGCTGGTCGGGATGCTGCATGGTGAGATTTCTTGGGCGGATGGGTATGGTGATGAGAGCCTGCCAATCTTTGAGCGCTACTATATGGGAGGACCCAAGAGCCTGAGAGGGTATACCCTCAAAAATGTCGGGCCTAAAGATGTTTCGGGGAATCCTTTAGGGGGAAACCAGTCCTTGTTGCTAAACGCGGAACTTCAGTATCCATTTACAAAGGGATTCAGGGGGTTCGTGTTCTATGATCGCGGTAACTTGTATGGTGGAGGGAGCAATATCAGTACAACCTCAACCACATGGGATTTGGGAAATATGAGAGATAGTATTGGAGGGGGGATTCGTTTCTTAAGTCCGTTTGGGCCGATAGGGTTTGCCTATGGAATCAAGCTTGATCAGGCAACCGGTGAGGAATCAGGCGAATTTCACTTCTCGGCAGGGAATTCTTTTTAATCTTTAAATAGGGGTTTTTCATGTTTAGTGGTTTTGTGCGGTTGTGGCAGTTTACGAAGTCGGTTTGTTTTTTAATTATATTTTTTATATTTACTCAGACTACTCCTGGTTACGCAAAAGATGTAAGGGTTGGTGTTATTGATGTTCAGGCAGCGGTTTCTGGCACTAAGGAATGGAAAAAGGAGTTTGCTTCATTCAAAACTAAATTTAAAAAAGAAAAAGTATCAATCTCTGCAAAAGAAAAACAGCTAAAAAAAATGATCGAAGATCTTAATAAGCAGAACATGGTGCTTAGCCCCGAATTAAAAAAGAAAAAAGAAGATGCCCTGCTTAAAAAAAAGAAAAACTTTGAGCGTTATGTGCAGGATAAAAACGAAGAATTTGCTAAAAAGGAAAAAGTGATCACGGGTAAAATTTTAAAGAAAATGGGGAGAATTATTAAAAAATTAGGCGAAAGCAAAAAATTCACAATGATACTGGAAAAAAAAGGTGGTCTTTATTTTGATCAATCAGTCGATCTTACGACACTGGCAACTAAAACCTACGATAAAACAAAATAAAACAAAAGACATCCGAAAATAATCTACCTTTGCAAAAAGATTGATTATGAATACGGTATAAAGAAAGCAGCCCATGATGGATATTGATGAAATTAAACGGGTACTTCCTCACCGATACCCTTTTTTGTTGGTGGACCGCATAATTGAGTGTGATATGGAATCACGCATTGTTGGTATAAAAAACGTCACTTCCAATGAACCATTTTTTCAAGGACATTTTCCGGAATATCCGATTATGCCGGGAGTTCTCATTGTTGAAGCCCTTGCGCAGGTTGCCTGCATTCTTGCTTTAAAAACTCTAAAAAAAGAGGGACACGGTTCGGTATTTTTTACAGGGATTGATGGAGCGAAGTTTCGGCAACCCGTACGCCCGGGTGATCGGCTGCGGTTAGAGTTGACCAAGATAAAACAAAGAGGGACGTTATTTCGTTTTCAAGGCAGTGCTTATGTTGATGATAAACTAGCCGCAGAATGTACTCTTCAGGCAGTATTGGGGAAAGATACGGCGAATAATTCGGTAAAGTAGGGTAAAAGACAGGCAGCGATATACGACCCTCCCTGGTGGTTTTCAGCCAAAAGATTTTTTTAATTATAATTCTATATTACTGATAAAAATACTAAAGTGACTATCCATAGCAACTCCGAAATTAATTCCAGTGCTGAGCTAGGGGCAGGCGTCCGGATTGGGCCGTTTTCTACTATCGGGCCTGGAGTAAAAATTGGGGATCGAACAGAAATTGGCCCCAACGTCCATATTGAAGCGGGCACGGTTGTGGGGGCGGATTGTCGAATTTTCCATGGAGCGTCTATTGGAGGAGATCCACAGATAGCAGGTATCCGTGACGTCGTATCTTCTGTAGCAATTGGTGACAAAACTACGGTGCGAGAATTTGTTACAATTCACCGTTCCGCGAAGGAGAATGAAAAAACCACGGTGAGCAAGAGGTGCCTTTTAATGGCTTATGCGCATATCGCTCATGATTGTGCCATAGGGGATGACGTGGTTATTGTAAACGCAACTTCACTTTCGGGTCACATCATAGTTGAAGATCGTGCCTTTGTTTCCGGGATGATAGGAGCGCATCAATTTGTCAGATTCGGGAAGCTTTCGATGACAGGTGGTATGAGTCGAATTGTAAAAGATATACTCCCATTCTCAACCGTTGAAGGAAACCCTGCCCGGCTTATTGGAACAAACGCAATAGGTCTCAAAAGAGCAGGGATAGTTCCTGCTGTAAGGAGCGGCTTAAAAAAAGCGGTTAGTTTGATTATGCATGACGAGCTAAATACCACCCAGGCTATTAAAAAAATAGAAGAGGAAATTGAAATGTCAGATGAAATTCGCTATCTTATCAACTTTGTGAACCAATCTGATCGAGGAATTATTCGATAATGGCTGAATGTAAAGTAGGAGTTGTTGGGGTTGGGAGAATGGGCGAATATCATGCTGGCGTCTTGTCGGAGATGCGCGAAGCAGAATTTGTTGGCGTGGTAGATAGTGACCAAAAACGCGCCAAAATAATATCCGAGCGATACAAAACTTCCAATTATAGAGAATATAAAGATCTGTTTTCCAAAGTTGATGCAGTTGTTATTGCTGTTCCGACTTCCCTGCATTATGCGATCGGTAAGGAATTCATAGAAGAAGGAATCCACACTCTATTAGAAAAACCGTGTACCGATGACCTCGGTCAAGCGGAGGAGTTGTTTGACCTTGCGGCCAAAAAAAAAGTAACACTTCACATTGGCCATATAGAAAGATTCAATGGCGCGGTTCAGGAATTGTTCAAAATTGTCAAAGACCCAATATATATTGAATGTAAGCGTATGAGCCCATTTTCGCCTCGAATCAAAGACGAGGGAGTCGTGCTTGATATCATGATTCATGATATCGATATTGTTCTTAATCTTGTCGATTCTGATGTGGCCAAGATCAACGTAATTGGAAATTCGATTTTTTCCAAGCGAGATGACTTGATCAATGCTCAAATAGAATTCGAGAACGGTTGCATCGCGAATCTTCTAGCGAGCCGGGTATCTCAAAATAAGGTAAGGACGCTCGAAGTGACCCAAAAGGAATCATCCATACTGCTCGATTATACGGAGCAGGAAATTTTTATTCACCGTCAGTCTTCTTCCGAAAGTCAATTGAGTCCAGGCGAGTTAAGATATAAACAGGAATCTTTGGTTGAACGAATTTTTGTCCACAAGGATAATCCCCTAAAGCTGGAGCTCAAACACTTTATCGATTGTGCAGCAAATGGCAGCCAGAGAAAACTGTCCGTAAAAAAGGAATTGAACTCTCTTAAAATCGCATTACAAATACTCAGTCACTTCGAATCCAGAAGGTAATAACTTTCTTCAGAGATTACACATTCCTTAACAAAACTCCTCCAATCTTTCGTCTCATTAAATGGCGGACTCAGAAAAAAAAATAGGTTTGTTAGCTGGAGCAGGAGAAGTTCCCGCCCATTTCGCAAGGCAAGCTGCTCAAAGGGGGATACGTATTATTGCAGTCTCGTTCTCGGATGAGATACACACAACGTTAGAATCCTTAGTGGAAAAGGCATATTCTATCGGTATAGGAAAACCTGGTAAAATTTTTAAAACATTCAAAGATGAAAATGTAACCGATCTTGTGATGCTGGGAAAGGTGGATAAAAAAATAATTTTTCGACCCAGTTTTTTTGATCTACGCGCTATTAAATTTTTTAAAAGCCTTATTAGCCAGGAAGACAAAACACTTCTCCTGGGAGTGATCAAAGAAATAGAAAAAGAAGGATTCAACGTTCTAGATCAAAAGGAGCTACTAGGAGAAGTTTTTCCGGGTAGAGGTATCCTTACCGAGAGAAAACCATCAGTTAAAGAAATGGAGGATATCAAGTTTGGCATCCCAATAGCTAAAAAGCTCGCGGATATGGAAATTGGCCAGACGATCGTGGTGAAAAACAAAACGGTGGTTTCGGTCGAGGCAATTGAAGGTACAGATAAAGCATTGGAGAGAGGTTGTGAGTTATCACATGGGAAATGTGTTGCCGTTAAAGTCAGCCGGACGAATCAAGATTACCGTTATGATGTTCCCGGTATCGGGCCGCTAACAATGGAGAAGCTGATAAATGGTGGAGCTTCGGTTTTAGCAATGGAAGCAGGAAGAGTAATGGTTGTTGATCAGGAAAAAGTAATAGATATGGCAAACCGCGCTAAAATATCGATAGCGTGCGTGTAAAAGGCAGTGCGTTTTATTGCGATTCAATATATTTCTTAACCTCATAGTAATATTAATGACAGGCAAATCCATCCGATTTCTGATTATTGCTGGAGAAGCTTCTGGGGATATGCATGGTGGCGGTTTGGTTCGTGCCTTAAAAAACTATCATCCAAATTGTGAATTCAGTGGGTTGGGTGGTGACCACATGCGCCGGGAGGGAGTAAAGACATTTTATGATATTGATCGTATGGGAACAATTGGCGTCGTCGAGGTACTGAGGGACCTTCCACATTATTTAAACGTGTATCGTAAACTTTCTTATGAAATTAAAAGTGGTTGTTACGATGCGGTGATTCTTATTGACTACCCTACTCTTAACCTTCGACTTGCTAGGTTATGTCAAAAGTATTCCTGCCCAGTACTTTTCTTCATCAGTCCTCAGGTTTGGGCCTGGCGTAAAGGTAGAATAAAACAGATTCAACGCACAGTAGATAAAATGTTTGTTATCTTTCCTTTTGAGGAGGCGCTGCTAAAAAAAGAAGGAGTTGACGCGGAGTTTGTGGGCCATCCTTTTATCGAAACTGTGAAAGCTTCCATGACCCGTGATGAAGCGGTGAAGGAGTTTTCATTGGATTCTGCAAGAAAAATTATTGGTCTAATGCCGGGAAGTCGAAATAGCGAGCTTAATTTTCTCCTTGATCTCATGATTAGCTCGGCGGAAGAAATCAGAAAAAACCTCAAAGGCTGCCAGTTTATTTTACCAGTTGCGAATACGTTAGATTCAAAAGATATCCGAGACCGATTAAAATCCAATCCGCTTGATATAAAAATCGTGGAAGGAAAGTCATACGACGTGATGAATTGTTGTGATTTTTTAATAATCGCTTCTGGTTCGGCAACCCTTGAAGCTGCGCTTCTTGGGTGTCCTATGGTCATTATATATAAATTAAACTGGATCACTTATTGGTTGGCACGAGTGCTTGTTAAAATTAAATTATATGGATTGGTCAATATCGTAGCTGGGGAAGAAGTGGCGACCGAACTGATTCAGAGTGAAGCCACTGTAAAAAATATCACCAAAGAAGTAGTAAGAATTATGAGTAATTCAGAAGAGCGTGAAAATCTTCGTTCCCGTCTCCTACAAGTTCGTAAATCTTTGGGTGATCCCGGGGTACTAGATAGAGTCGCGGTGCGTATGATAGATTTTCTTAAGGAGCGAAGGCAGGATGAAAAAATTTCTATTTAACTTTGTTCTTCCATATCTACTGTATGTACTAATATTTATTTGGTGTTGGACGATTCGAGAGTCTCGGAAAAAAATGGAAGGTGAGGATTGCGTCCGCAATCTTTCCGGAAGTTATATTTTAACCTTATGGCATGGGCGAATTTTTTATTTGTTTTATCACTTGCGCCGCAGATCTGATTTTCATTTATTGATAAGTCCCAGTGTGGATGGTGATTTACTTGCTAGATTGGCTCGATTGATGGGTTACTCCGTTATCCGTGGGTCAACCTTCAAAAAAGCAGTATCGTCAACACGTTCATTAATCAAAATACTCAGGCGTGGCGAGAGAATTATTATCATTGCTGATGGTTCACGCGGTCCGCGATTGAAAGCCCAGTCAGGTTGCATTCAGATTGCTGGTATCACGGACTCTCCACTCATACCCATGACTTATGGGGCCACACATAAAATTGAACTGAACACTTGGGATCGGTTCGTGTTGCCACTTCCTTTTACTCATTGTACGATAAACTTCGGTGATCGAATCACTGTGCCACATCGTGCCGATGAGAAAATAATTCAGCAAAAACAGAAAGAATTGGAAGAGTCCCTCAGCCTTCTTACCGAAGCAAGCGAGTAGTTTGCGACATTTATGAATCAATAAAATCAAATGCTTTTGCGTTTTGAGCTTGCTTGTTTTTGGAGACATAAAGTCTTATTTGAAAAAGAAGTCGACTTATGCTAAGTTTCCGACTTCTCCGCAACACTTTATAAATAAAGAAGTAACTCTGGAAAATCGAACTGGTTGGATCGTGAGGCTTTTTTGTTATCCTGCGAGCTTAAGAGGCTCGATTTTAACCTTGCTAAAAATATCTAATAGAGGATTTTTGTGAGCTTGACTTTGTAGTTCGGCAAAATGAAAATCAACCGTCTTAAATCTGATATATGGGGATAACCGCGTAAGTTATGAAGAAAGTAGAAGCGATTATAAGACCATTTAAATTGGATGAGGTTAAAGATCATTTAAATGAGATTGGGGTCAAAGGAATTACCGTGAGCGAAGTAAAAGGCTTTGGTAGACAAAAAGGCCATACAGAGCTGTATAGAGGCGCAGAATATATCGTGGACTTTTTACCTAAGATAAAGCTGGAAATTATCGTTTCTGACGAGTTGATTGATGATGTAATCAATACGGTCACCAAATCAGCACAAACGGGACGAATCGGTGACGGCAAAATCTTTGTAACCAGTTTAGAAGACACCATTCGTATCCGAACTGGAGAACGCGGCGAAGAAGCAATTTAGTTTATCTGGCTATTTTTATATAATAATTGAACGCTCCGGAGTCAGCTGTTTGTAATTAATATCAATCACACCATAAAGTGTGGTTGTCTGCAGATATAGATGTAGAGGTCCCATTTTTCATTAATTCATAAAAGTTTAGGAGGTAATTAGCATGACCCCCAAAGCGGTATTGGAGTTAGCAAAAAAAAATGAGGTTAAAATCGTGGATATTAAATTCACGGATTTGCTGGGAACATGGCAGCATTTTTCTGTGCCCACAAGCGAACTGGAAGAAAGTTTATTTGAAGATGGCCTTGGATTTGATGGCTCGAGTATTAGAGGGTGGCAAGCAATCAATAACAGCGACATGATCGTAATACCGGATCCCGCAACAGCGATGATGGATCCTTTTATGAATGTTCCCACATTAAGCTTGATATGCAATATTTCTGACCCCATCACAAAGGAAAAATATTCGAAGGATCCGCGAAATGTCGCTCAAAAAGCGGAGGCCTACCTTAAGTCGACAGGAATTGGGGATACAGGTTATTTTGGACCGGAAGCGGAATTTTTTATTTTCGATGATGTGAGATATCAAAATGATTCTAACCAGTGTTTTTATGCAGTGGACTCTGAAGAAGGGACATGGAATTCTGGAAGCGATGAAGAACCAAACCTGGGTTATAAACCTCGCCACAAAGAAGGTTATTTTCCTACATCTCCAACTGATAGTTTGCAGGACATTCGCAGTGAGATGCTGCTTACTATGGAAGAAGTTGGTATTGAAATGGAATGTCACCACCATGAAGTGGCTACCGCTGGGCAATGTGAAATCGATATGCGTTTTGCTCCCTTGGTAAAATGTGCAGATAACCTAATGTGGTACAAATATATTGTTAAAAATGTAGCTAAGCGTCACGGCAAAACTGCGACCTTTATGCCAAAGCCTCTATTTGGCGATAACGGAACCGGAATGCATGTGCACCAGAGTATCTGGAAAGGTGGAAAACCTCTTTTTTCCGGGAACGGCTACGCAGGTTTTAGTGAAATGGGATTACATTATATCGGTGGAATATTGAAACATGCCCGCGCAATTTGTGCTTTTACGGGGCCCACTACTAACTCATATAAACGGCTGGTTCCAGGGTTCGAGGCGCCCGTCAATCTTGCTTATTCGAGTCGTAATCGAAGTGCCGCCGTTCGAATTCCCATGTATTCTCAGAGCCCCAAAGCAAAACGTTTGGAAGTTCGTTTTCCCGATCCTTCGGCAAACGGGTATTTGGCCTTTGCAGTTATGCTCATGGCTGGATTGGACGGCATTGAAAATAAAATTGATCCTGGCGAACCAATGGATAAGGACATATATGCAATGGGTCGGGAAGAGTTAGCTAATATTCCTACCCTTCCAGGCTCACTGGATGAAGCATTGTGCGCGCTTGAGGCAGATCATGATTTTATTCTCAAGGGGGATGTCTTTACTCAGGACCTTATCGATACATGGATTGATTACAAGCGTGAGAATGAAGTGGACCAATTACGCTTACGTCCACATCCTTATGAACTCTACATGTATTACGACGTTTAAAACTTAAAGCAAAATGATGTTTTTAGCCCCCGGCTTTGGCCGGGAGGTTTTTTTTGTTAGATTAATTCTTATAACTGTTATCTTTCATAAACAATAAAAAATAAAGAGATCATACCAGTAATAATATGAATGATTCAAAACTATTTAACTCAATCCATAATTGTGTTCCATGGCAAAATAGTTTTGAAAAACCTCTACATTGCGAACCGCCCTTTAAAAAAGAGTTATTTTTTTTTAGCGTTCTTGGGAAAAGAATTAAGTTTGTATTCGACGCTATCTATCAAAGCTTGCCAACTAGCTTCAATAATATTTTCTGATACACCTACGGTTCCCCACTTAGAGTTATGGTCGCCTGATTCAATTAGTACGCGGGTTTTAGCCTGTGTACCTTTTTTTTCATCTAGTATTCTTACTTTATAATCAAAAAGAGACACATTTTCCATTTCAGGATAAAATTTACCCAACGCTTTTTTAATAGCTTTATCCAAAGCGTTAACCGGCCCTATACCTTCGGCAGCAGTAACTTCCTGTACTCCATTGACACGGATTTTTACTGTGGCTTCTGATATAGGTTTTTCATCCTCTCCTCTTTGCTCTACAATCACACGAAAACCAACAAAATCAAAAAAATGTTCTTTCTCACCAAGGGCATCACGCATTAGTAGTTCAAAAGAAGCTTCGGCTCCTTCGTATTGATATCCGAGTTGTTCGAGTGACTTAAGGTTATCTAGTATTTTTTTGACCTTTGGTTCATGACCTTCAATATCAATTCCGTATTCTTGGGCCTTAGACAGAATATTACTTTTCCCGGATAGGTCAGAAATTAGGATTCGCTGGACATTGCCGACCGACTTAGGGTTAATATGTTCGTAGGTGGCAGGGTTCCTTTTTACGGCACTAACATGGATTCCTCCTTTATGCGCAAAGGCACTTTTGCCAACATAAGGTTGATGATTCCAGTGTCTCTGATTAGCAAGCTCATAAACAAATGATGACACATCTGTCAAGGATTGCATTTGTTCATCAGAAATACAGTTCAAGCCCAACTTAAGCTTTAGGTTGGGAATGATTGAAACAAGGTTTGCATTTCCACATCGTTCACCAAACCCATTAATTGTCCCTTGCACCTGTTCCACACCTGCTTGCACTGCCACAAGCGCATTAGCAACAGCAAGCTCCGAATCGTTATGGGTATGAATTCCAATTTTTGTACCAATAGAACTTTTTACCAAAGAACAAATTTTCCCTACCTCAGACGGCAAAGATCCGCCATTAGTGTCGCACAGTATGATCCAATCGGCTCCTGCAGATTCTGCTTCCTTAAGCACTTTCATTGCGTATTTAGGATCACTTTTATATCCATCAAAAAAATGCTCAGCGTCAAATAAAACCTCAGAGCAATTATCCTTAAGGTAACTTACACTATCTTTAACCATCCGTAGGTTTTCTTCCAAAGTTGTGGAAAGTGCTTCGCTAACATGCATATCCCAACTTTTCCCAAAAATAGTGACAACCTCTGTGTTTGCTTCAATCAGGTTTTTAATATTCTGGTCGTTTTCTACATCATTATTGGGATGGCGCGTACTTCCGAAGGCAGTAATTTTTGCTTGTTGAAAATTACTATTTTGGATTCGACTAAAAAAATCCATATCTTTTGGATTTGACCCAGGCCAGCCTCCCTCGATATATTTTATTCCCAATTCATCAAGTTTATGGGCAATCCGAATCTTATCTTCAACGGTAAAGGAAATATCTTCAGATTGAGAACCGTCTCTTAATGTCGTGTCGTAAATGCTTATTGTTTTCATAAAATGAATATTAATTTTATCAGATGGATTTGGTTCCACCCTCTGGCCATCTATTTTTTTCAGCCACAGTCATATTAAATACCTTGTGTAAAGCGCGAACGGCAAGTTCACCATATTTTTCTTCAATAATACAAGACACTCTTATTTCCGAGGTGCTTATCATTATAATGTTTATATTTTCTTCAGATAAAGCACTAAACATTTTTGCGGCAACCCCCGGATGGCTTCGCATACCCGCGCCTACAATAGAAACTTTGCAGATATTAGGGTCAGCACTAATATTCCGTGCCTCTATGAGTTTACCCAGTTCTTGGACTATTTTGGTAGCTTTATTTATATCCTCTTTTTTCACAGTAAACGAAATATCTGTGTGCCCTTCATCGCTGACATTCTGGATAATCATATCCACTGAAAGATTTTCTTCTGCGAGTCCTGTGAAAAATTTACTGGCGATTCCTGGGTGATCAGGAACACCTTTGATCGTGATTTTAGCTTGATTTTTGTCGATCATTATTCCAGATACAACTGGTTGTTCCATACTCGAATCCTCCTCAGAGATCAAGGTGCCTTTAGAGTCTTCCACTAAAGATGATTTTACAACAAGTGGCATGTCGAATTTTTTGCAGAATTCAACACAGCGAAATTGCAGTACCTTCGCTCCCAAGCTAGACATTTCCAACATCTCGTCATAAGAAACGCGGTCCATTTTGCGTGCATCGGGAACAAAACAGGGGTCGGCCGTATAAACTCCGTTTACGTCTGTGTAGATTTCACACCTTTCGGCGTTCAAAGCTACAGCTATCGCGGCAGCGGAAGTATCTGAGCCACCTCGCCCGAGAGTGGTAACATCGCCGTACTCATCTATTCCCTGAAAACCAGCAACTACAACGACTTGCCCATTCTCTAAAGCCCTTATGGCACGCTCTGTATCGACTTTTTTGATACGCGCTTTTGTATGCGAGCTGTCGGTCAGTAATCCGATTTGCCTACCTGTCATGGAAATAGCAGGGCACCCGATATTATCAAGGGCCATACTTAATAAGGCGCTTGAAACGCGTTCTCCAGACGATAATAAAAGATCGACTTCTCTATCTTTTGCGCTAGGGCTAATCTGTTTAGCCATATTTAATAGTTTGTCGGTTTCACCTGCCATTGCTGAAACGACAACCACAATATCAAGTCCTTCTTTTCGCATACAGGCAATACGTCCCGCAATTTTTTTAATTCGCTCAATACTACCAACGGAAGTACCGCCATATTTTTGTACCAATAATCTATTCATACTTTTAATTCATATCAAAAAACATGCTCATCAAATCGGGGCCAGATTTAAAATGACTGTTTCCCTTATCAAGAAGGTTTTCATCAAATTTACTTACTAAATTGGTCTCATTTTTCCCACTCATCACAAATGGGACCCGGTCTTTTCCATATTTTAGATCAACAGCAGAGTTCATGTGATTAACAACAACCATCATTTTAACATCGTTGTTTTTGGAAATTTCCTTTAATAGTGGGCCAATGACCTTTGAGTCGATATCTTCAATAGTAAGAATTTTGTCATCAATGTTTCCTTTTAGTGAAACTTCTTCTACCCCTGCCACATTAAGATAGACAATATCCTGGTTCTGCAATTCATGAATGGCGGCCTTTACTTTATTGTCGAAATTAGTTTCAGCAAATCCGGTCGCACCTTCAACCGAAATCACCTGCATATCTGCAGCTTTAGCCATTCCTTGAAAAAGTAATGATGCGGAAATAAGTGAGCCGGATTTTCCATATTTTTTTTTAAATGGGGGAAGGGTTCCTTTTTTACCATTTCCCCATAACCAGATGCTATTCACTAAGTCTAGGTTCTCACGCTTACGCTGCTGGTTTATAGGATGATTGTGTAATATGATCTGGGCTTGATTGATAATATAAATTAGATCTTTAAACTGATCATCTTCGGGCATGAACTTTCGAATCCCTTCACCAATTAACTCATTGGGTGGTGTCAAACGAGTTGTAAACTGCTTGCTAGGCATAACCATTATATTGTGAGGACCCAAACCAGGATAAAAAGTAACTGCGCAATCTGATATTTGATTCTGAAGTGCGTTTAAGTAATTTATAGATTCTTCGCAGGACAAGTGACCTGCTGTATAATCTTTCATTACCATATCGTTATGACTGGCTTGCAGGGTTACAAAGTCACAACATAGCGGAATTTCTCCATCTTTGAGATTCAACCCTATTGCCAGCGCATCAAAAAATGCTGGACCAATATCATATTTTTCGGGATCGCAACCTAAAAGCGAAAGATAGGATATCTCGTTTCCAGTATGACAATTTTCAGGAATGGTTTGTACCGACCCAGAACAGCCTTCTCTAACCATTCGATCCAGATTAGGTGTGTCGGCAAGCTGCAACGGAGTCTTATTTTCTTTTTCTGCAATCGGCTTATCTGTAAGGCCGTTAGCAATTACAACCAAATATTTCATTCTAAACCTAATTTATAGTGGGTGATTAGCAGGCTGAGGAGTCTTGAAAATTATATCTTATCTTTCTTAAAATTTCACACATAAACACTTAAAAAACAATGAAAACAAAATTATTTTAAAAATACGGTATGCGAGAGATGATGGAAAATGGTTTTTTGAATCCATAGTAAAAGAAGCCTTTTTACAATTTACACACTGCCTAAAACTTGTGAATAAAACCTCATTCACTCGCTCTAATTCATTGGAACATAAGGGGAAATTCAATAGACCAGGGAACATGGCTATGATACTTTATAAGGAATTGATACTTGATGTTCCTAATATGAGCGTGAAAAAATTATCACATGTACAATGTAAATGAAATTTGCAAGGATGGCCAATCTTTGCCCTTAAGCACAGAAGGAAATTTAAGAGTTGTCTTTTTGGGAGTTGGTTCAGCTTTTACCAAGCGTAACCGCCAGTCAAATTTTTTAATAATACAAGGGGATCATCATGTTTTAGTTGATTGTGGCACTCTTGGGCCCTTAGCTCTTGATGATCTTGGATTAAGCGTCAGCAAAGTTCAATGTTATCTTCCCACCCATAGTCATGCTGACCATATCGGTGGCTTCGAGGAGGTTGCCTTAGTTAATCGCTATATTTCAAACGCATCGAATAAACCTAAAATGATTGTTCCAAAAGAGTATCAGGGTTTACTTTGGGACAAGAGCCTTGCAGGGGGCATTGAGTTTTGTGAGGTTGCGCAGGGTCAGCCACTCCAATTGACAGATTTTTTTGATATTTTTCGTCCAAAAGAAATGGAGTTATTTGGAAGAAAACTCTGGTCTTACCAGCATGGCCCAATGGAATTGATTCTCATGCGCACACTTCATATTCCAGATTCTGCAATTAGTATTGATGAAGCACAATGGTGTAGTGGTATTTTGGTAAACAGGAGAGTGTGGGTTTCAGGTGATACCATGTTTGATAAGGATTACCCAACACAGTTCTCGAAAATATCAGAGGTGATGTTTCATGATTGTCAAATGTTTCAAGGAGGGGTTCACGCTTCTTATCGTCAACTTATGACGTTACCCGATGAGGTACGTTCTAAAACATATCTATATCATTATAATGATAATTGGGATAATCCAAAAACTTGGGTTGAAGATTCAGATAACTTCACAGGTGATCCTGTCAAAGACGGTTTTCTAGGTTGGGCCGACCAACAGGTGGCATACGACTTTGTATAGTCTTGATTCTAAAAGAGCTACTAAACTCTTAAAATCAGGGAACAGACACAGGCTAGATTGCTAGGTTTTAAAAACGAACAAACTTAATGCAGTCACTTTTTCCGCGATTCGTAGTGTTTCCTTTATTTTTCCCACCTATCTCAAGATCGGCCCGCTACAGTTTTCTTTTAGTTATTGCTCTGGGAACAATCATCAGATTGGTCGGTATCACTGCCCCCTTACATGGAGACGAGCTAGCAACAATATCAATTTGGGCAAATATGCCTCTCTTAGCCATTCCCACACATTATGAATATCCCAACAATCATATTTTTCACACTCTTGTCGTTGCTACAATATTTAAAATATTTGGACTAAATCCTTTTTTATTGCGTGCTCCAGTTTTGATTTGCGGGGTAGCAAGTCTCGTACTAGCATTTTTTACCACTCATCGAATCACACGTAATGCTCAGGCTGGGTTAGCAGTTTCACTCCTGATTGCGATTAATGGTGGTCACATATTTTATTCGACCCATGCACGAGGATACATGTTGATTCTCCTTATTGGTCAATACATTTTTCATCGGTTAGTTGTCTGGGTCAATGAACCTAAAATTTCATTAAGGCCGACAAAGGAGTTTTTCACTTTTAAAGAACTTTCTGTATTCGCTGGACTAATGATGGTGGCCACTTGGACACTTCCCACATTTGCATTTTTTGAAGGATCGTTAGGTCTATTTTTCCTCATCTCTCTTCTGTTATCCCAACGTGATAAATGGTTTGATCTTTCAAATGCATACCTAAAAAATCTTACAGTGATATTGATTTGCTTGTTGGGTTTGTTTGTGCAGTATTTTGTTTTAATTTCGCCGGACATGCTCGAGATGGCTTTTTCTAATGCGGCACAATCAGAATTGAGCTCTTTTCCAAAGGCTGTTTTACAGGAGTGGATTCAACCATTTGAATCAGGAGAAGTTTTTTTTGTTTTATTGGTATTACTTGGACTTTTTACATTGTTTCATCTTAACCGAACGATATTGATATTAGTTTTATGTGTGTTGGTATTCCCGCCAGCTACTATCTATTTTGCCTGTTTGGCAGGATTCGTTACTATGCCTCCGCACGCAAGAGTATTTTTTTATCTACAGCCAATTTTTACCTTATGTATAGTTATTGGCGCTTTTGGTTTCATGTATCGATGGAGAAACAAGCTAAGAGAATCAGTGGGCGAAATAATTTTAGGTTTAATTTTGTTGCTAGCCACGATTATATCTGGAAAAGAATTACTGCAGATAACTTGGCCTGATCGATTTGCACGTCAACCATTTGATCATGTTGCGAAATTTGTGAAGAACCTAGGGCCTAACGATTTAATTCTATTATCTCGTAGTTCACATGTTGAGTATTATTTGTATGGTGGAAAGGAAACAACAAAACGTGTTAATCAAATTTTAGACGAAGGAAAATTAGGAGATGTTTATTTTGTTGAGTATGGTAAACCGGGGCAATCTGATTCGTTAAAGTTTAATAAGGGAGGTGCGGAGTACTTGCGGTTAAACGATTATAATCAGGTCGTAAAGACTAAGGAGGAATCAACTGGTATTATCTTGCCAATGGAACTGTTTGAATCAGAGAAGCGAATCGGAAACTTTACCTTTCGGAAGGTAAATCCCCGATTTATATATAATAGTAGTGCTTTGAGGACACCGGCGGATTGGAAGAGGTGGGGTGGTATGATTAATTCTGCGCCTGCAACGTTGGAACCCCCTTCGATGCATCCAGGAAAATTGCCCGCTGTAAAGATTGAAGAGCCAGGTGTTTTAATAGCTAAATCAGAAGATGAAGTAGTTGGCTCAGTTTTCTCAATTAACATTAATTTGATATCTGCTGATCGGCATTTAGGAAAAAAGATGTCGTACCTTCATGCGATAGAAGAGCATGGGCAATATGTTTCTAAGAACGCATGGATTGCAAATGATTGGATATTGGATCATCCTTATGGTCCGGATGTTCTGAACCAACCTTGGCAGGCGAAAATATTTATAACGAAGGGGAAGCAACCCGTGGAAATTATTAGAACACCAGAAATCGAACAAGGGGAATTCGGTCGCTTACGCGGTATTCAGAGTTATCGTTTGGTTATATCGAAGCATACGCTGAGAACTAATGGAGATAAATTATGATTGTTGTAACCGGCGGGGCGGGTTTTATTGGAAGCGCTATCGCCCAAGAACTAAATACAAGAGAAAGAGCCGATCTCATTATAGTTGATGATATAGACCACCCTGAAAAAGAGAAAAACATCGCATCAATTAAATATCAAGAATTGATAGGCAAAAATTATTTTTTGGAGAAAATACTTGATCGAGATATAAAACCAATTGATGTGATAATTCATATGGGTGCTTGTTCTTCAACAACCGAAACCGATGAAAACTTTCTTACGAAAAATAACTATCACTACACTCGTCATCTTGCAACCTGTGCTTTGGAAAAAAGTATTCGTTTTATTTATGCTTCTAGTGCTGCAACTTATGGTAATGGGAAAATGGGGTATAGCGATGATGAATCTAAGTTGAAGACATTAAAGCCACTTAACTTCTATGGTAAAAGTAAACATAAATTTGATCTATGGGCAAAGAGCCAAGGTATTCTTGATCGTGTTGTAGGACTAAAATACTTTAATATTTTTGGGCCAAATGAGTATCATAAAGAAAATATGCAAAGCATGGTGCGAAAAGGATTTATCCAGGCGCGTGAAAAAAATAAGATTCGCCTATTTAAATCATATCGAAAAGAATATCAGGATGGCGAACAGGAGCGAGATTTCCTTTACATAAAGGACGCAGTGAACATGACGTTATTTTTTCTAGATCACCCAAAGATTGGTGGAATTTTCAATATTGGAGCGGGTCGGGCTAGAAATTGGAATGATCTCGCGACAAACATTTTTAAAGCAATGGGTAGAGAGTCTCAAATTGAATATATTCCAATGCCTGAAACCATCATTCAGCAATACCAGTACCATACTTATGCAGAAATAAAAAAGATTCGCGATGCTGGCTATACTCAGCCGATAACCTCTCTAGAAGAAGGTATTACTGATTATGTCAAGAATTACCTTTTACCCAATAAGCGACTAGGAAGTTAGTTCAAACGAAGAGCAACAATTCAAAATAAAATGTAATTTCCTGTTGTGTTCGTGATTTTTCGAAGAAAATATAAGTTTTTTAACCCTTGGGTGCAGCTTTATCCGATTTGATCATAAAGCTAAATAGTTTTCTTATAAACGTTAGTTATGATGGTATTGCGATTATCCATTGGGCTTGTAGTTTTCAAGAATTTTTGTAACTATATTCGTTGTGGAAAGTCCTTTAACAACCGGGATGAGTTCTACTTTTGCTCCATAGCCTTCTACAATTTCACGACCTACAACTTCGTCGACATCGTAGTCATCTCCTTTAACAAGAATATCCGGACGTATCTCACTAATAATTTCTTCCGGGGTGGTTTCATTAAAAATCGTAATATAATCGACGGATTTCAATGCAGAAATAATATTGGCACGTTCTTTTTCTCCCTTGATAGGACGACCATTTCCTTTGATAGCCTTAACAGATTTATCGCTATTGAGTCCAACCACTAGAAGGTCTCCCTTTGCTCGGGCCTTTTGCAAAAATTCAATATGCCCTCCATGAATAAGATCAAAACAGCCGTTGGTGAATACAACTGTTTTGCCAACACTTTTTGCGAGGCTAACCGTTTTGGTAAGCTCTTCTAGATTAAGCACAGCTTTTGAGGTACGAAGCATTTCTTCATGAAGATATTCATCAATTTCGGGTAGAGTGACAACAGCGGTTCCTATTTTACCAACAACAATGCTGGCAGCCATATTCGATAGCCAAGCCGAGTCTTGATAATTGAATCCAATAGCTAGGGCCATTGCAAGAACCGAAACGACAGTATCCCCTGCCCCAGTGACATCAAAAACTTCCTTTGCTTGGGTAGGGATATCAATCGGTTTTTCCTTGTTTGGGTAAAGAGTCATTCCGTTCTTACCACGAGTGATTAGAATTACTTCCGCATGAGTCAGGTTTAAAAGATACTCTGCCGCCCGGTCTAAATCGATCTTATCCTGAATTTTTATGGGGACGGCTTCTTCTACTTCAAATTGGTTAGGAGTGATAATAGTTGCCCCTCTATATAATTCAAAGTTAGAGCTTTTAGGGTCCACAAGAACTCGTTTTTTTGAATTATTAGCCCTATGTGTGGTAGCACTAAAAACTTTTTCCGTTAGTATCCCTTTGCGGTAGTCTGAGCAAATCACAATATCCATATCAGGCAGGGTTTTATTGATAAACTTGATAATCTTTTTTTCAGTTTCTTCTGTAATGGGACGATTATCTTCTTTATCAATACGAAGAATCTGTTGGTTGTGGCCAATGACCCTAATTTTTGATGTGGTGGGTCTGTACACAAAACGAAAAATACCTTTAGATGATATTTTTTTTTCTTCTATAAGGGAGAGTAATTTATCACCTTTTTCGTCATTCCCGATTGCGCCTACAAGATGAACTTCGCATCCAAGAGCAACAAGGTTATTGGCAACATTAGCAGCCCCTCCTAGAGTCAGGTTTTCTGATTTAGTTTCAAGAATAGGCACGGGTGCTTCTGGCGATATGCGGCTGACAGAACCCCATATATATTCATCAAGAATAAGATCACCTATGACCATGATCCGAGGTCGATAATCACTTTCAAGAAAGGCTTTAAATTTTGTTTTCATGAATAAGGTCTTGTTCAATAATTTCGCAAATAATATGACCGACAGTGATATGTACTTCTTGGATACGTGCTGTATCATTGGATGGAACGATAATACCGACGTCAACACAATTTTTCATGTCTCCGCCGTCGTTGCCCATAAAGCCTATCGTTTTGCATCCTATCTTTCGCGCAACATTGAGTGCGAGAATTACATTTTTGGAATTACCGCTAGTGCTAATTCCAACTACCGCATCATTGGGGGTTGCGAGGGCCTCCACTTGACGAGAAAAAATGCTATCAAACCCATAATCATTACCAAGAGCAGTTAATGAAGAAGAATCGACAGTTAAAGCGAGCGCAGGGATCGCTTTACGCTCTTTTTTAAACCGTCCAATTAATTCGGCCGCAATGTGTTGACAGTCAGCAGCACTTCCACCATTGCCCATCAGCAGTAATTTACCTCCATTGGATAAACAATCGCGTATGGAGTGTGCTGCATTCAAAATTTTACCGGACAAAGTTTCAGCAACTTGATACTTTAAGTCACCGCTAACTTTTAAAAAACTCTTTACCCGTTCCATTAAATTATAGATGTATATATAAAATGTAATTAAAAATTATTATTTGAACTTTTCTAGAAAATATTAGCCTTCTTTGTTTAGGAAGCTTCAATACCCAATTGGGCTTTAAAATACATCATGGTTTTTTTCAGCCCTTCATCTAACTTCACTTGAGGTTCCCAATCTAAATACTTTATAGCTTTCTCTATATTTGGTTGTCGAACTTTTGGATCATCCTCTGGTAAAGGCTTGTATAAGATCTTACTACGGCTGTTTGTGGCTTGCAAAATTTTCTCAGCCATTTGTTGAATTGTCATTTCAATAGGATTCCCAATATTGACCGGATCGTTAATATCGGATATTAATAATCTATAGATTCCTTCTATTAGGTCCGAGACGTAGCAAAAACTTCGTGTCTGAGACCCATCGCCATATGCTGTGAGCTCCTTTCCGGTCAGCGCCTGTTTGAGAAAATTTGGAATTGCCCTTCCATCATTAAGGCGCATGCGAGGGCCATACGTGTTGAAAATTCTAACAATTTTGGTGTCGATATTGTGATAGCGGTGGTAGGCCATTGTAATAGCTTCGGCAAAGCGCTTTGCTTCATCGTAAACCCCTCGCGGGCCAACCGGGTTAACATTACCCCAGTAATCTTCCGTTTGTGGATGAATTAGAGGGTCTCCGTATACTTCCGAAGTAGATGCAATTAGAAAAACTGACTTCTTTTTTTTAGCCAAACCAAGTGCATTGTGGGTACCCAATGAACCAACTTTTAAGGTTGGGATAGGAAACTCAAGATAGTCGATAGGGCTTGCAGGCGAAGCAAAATGTAAGATGTAATCTAACGGTCCGTCGATATCGATAAAATTAGTGACATTATGTTCAATAAAAATGAAACGGTCACTTTTAATATGTTTTATATTTGTAAGGGACCCAGTGATTAGGTTGTCCATACAAATAACTTCATGGTTCTTGTCCAACAGATAATCGCACAAATGTGAACCAAGAAATCCAGCTCCTCCTGTAATCAACGTTCTAGGCATATTTTTATCTCATTAGTTAAAGGCTAATTTTTAGGTGATGATTGTTGGGTAAATTTGTTTCCGACAATTAAATTATGCCCAGCTAAAAAACTTTTTACATCCATTCTTTTTTTTCCTTCAGGTTGTAGTTCTGTAATAACAATTCTTTCATTTTTTGTTCCGACCTCTATGCCATGTCCCGAAATACGTACAATAACACCCGGCTGATCAATGGAATCACACCTTTTTATTTCAGTTTTGCAGATTTTAAAGCGTTTGGATTCTAAAAATGAAAATGCTCCTGGCCAGGGCATAAGCCCACGTACGAGATTGTGAATTTTAATAGCAGGCTGGTTCCATTGTATCAAGCCATCTTCCTTTTTAAGTTTTGGGGCATAAGAGGCCAGATCGGAGTTTTGGCAAATCGGTTCCAATAACCCAGAATCCAACTGGCGTAATGTTTCTAAGACAAGAGAGGAGCCTTTATGAGCTAAGGTCTCATGAAGAGACTGAGCATCATCAGCATCGCTAATTGAAACTTTACTGGAGAGCAAGATGTTGCCTGTATCGAGTCCAGTATCCATTTTCATAGTAGTAACCCCTGTTTTAGTTTCTCCATTGATGATAGCCCAGTTAATGGGGGCGGCACCACGGTATTTGGGTAATAGAGAAGAGTGTAAATTTATACAGAAATGACGAGGTAGTGTGAGTAAGTTTTTATCTAAAATTTGACCGAATGCAACAACAATAAAAACATCTGAGTTCAATTCGCCCAAGGTTTTTACAACCTCAAGACTTGTACATTTTTTTGGTTGAAGTGTAGGGATTTTTTTTTCTAATGCGAATTGTTTTACTGGCGATGGAGTTGATTCGCGACCTCTCCCTTTGGGTCGATCAGGTTGAGTGACTACTAATTGAACGTTGTGATCCGATTTATAAAGTTTGTGTAGGGTGGGGAGAGAAAATTCAGGAGTTCCCATAAAGACAATATTCATGCTTCTATTCTTTAAGTTTTTTCTTAAACTTTCGTTGCAGTATGTCGCGCTTTACTTTACTCAGGTTATCCCAGAACAGAACACCATTTAAGTGATCCATTTCATGCTGAAAGGCTCGGGCAAGAAAACCTTCCGCTTCATAACGTAATTCGTTTCCCTTAAGGTCGTATCCTTTGACTTCAACATGTTGGGAACGTTTAACTTGGGCAAAGGCTTCGGGAATACTTAGGCAACCTTCTTCAGCAATAACTTCTTCCTCTGAAGCTGTAATTATTGGATTGATAATAATAACAGGGTCACGTTTTTCCTTTTCAATACCTACATCGATTACAAAAAGATCGGAGGTTACTCCCACCTGGTTTGCAGCAAGTCCTAAGCCAGAGGCTGCATACATAGTTTCGATCATGTCATCCGCTAAGGTGACCAAAGTTTCATCGATATTTTCAACCTTCAGGCATTTTTTTCGGAGTACCGAATTCATGCAGTTGACAATTGTTAAAAGTGGCATTGTTTTGAATAAGTTAAAAAACTATATAAAGATATGTTACTTACAATAGGTGCCATTGATTACTAAGCTTAGTATTTTCTTAATAGGCTTGCCATAGCTACTCAGAAAAGTTTTATAAAAAATTAATTTTTTTCAGTGGTTTGTTCTAAATGAAAGCTTAATTTCAAATTTAACATGCTCATCAAGAAAGTAAAATCCGACTTTTCTCATATCTATAGGGATTTATTTGTTTCTGGAACTATTTTAGTCGCCTTACTTTCGCCATATCAAACCCCTAAGCAAAGAAAAGGTTTAAGGCTAAACTTTTCTTACGTTGTATATTCAGCGTTAATGCGAATGTAATCATAAGACAAATCGCAGGTGTAAACCTCGTCCGAATGAATGCCTGATTTTAGGTCGATGATAATAGAAATATTTTTGCTCTTCATCTTTTTACGAAGCGTTGATTGTAAAGCCCCTTTTGCGGGTACTCCGTTGTTAAATAGAACAGAACCGTTCAATGAAATTTTAACTCTATCCGGATTGAAGGGTACTCCGGCATAACCTACTGCAGCGATAATCCTTCCCCAGTTTGGGTCTTGCCCAAACAAAGCAGTTTTAACTAGCGACGAGGTTGCTACAGATTGTGCGACCTTATTGGCATGTATTTTTGCTTTTGTGCCTTGTACTTGAATTGTTATAAATTTAGTTGCGCCTTCTCCATCCAGTACAATTTTATGCGCAAGACACAAACATAGCTCAGTTAATTTTTCAACAAATTTTTTGTAGTCTGAACTACCAGCTCGAATACTTTTATTCCCGGCTTTACCATTAGCTAAGATTAGAGCCATATCATTAGTGCTGGTATCGCCATCCACCGTAATTCGGTTGAAAGTTCTATTATTTGTTTCTTTAAGCGCGCGACTGAGCGTTTTTTGGTCAATGGCAGCATCTGTGGCTATGAAAGCCAGCATTGTCGCCATATTGGGGTGGATCATTCCAGATCCTTTGGCAATACCACCCATAGTAATTTTATGTTTACCAATGTGGAAGGTAGATGAATTGAATTTTGGAGTTAAGTCAGTAGTCATAATAGCCTCTGCCGAACGGATCCACCCCGCTGGTGATAATTTTTTAGACAAAACTGGAAGAGATTTTATAATTTTATTTTTTGGTAAAGGTACACCTATAATTCCTGTTGATGCGATCAAAATTTCTTTTGGATCAACGAAAAGTTCTTGTGAAAGTTTAAAAGCCAAAGATTTACAGTCTTCCATTCCCTTTGGTCCTGTACAAGCGTTCGCATTTCCGCTATTAGCTATGATAGCTCGGATTTTTTTTGAACTTTTTATATTTTGTTGGCACCAAGTTATGGTGGGAGAAACAACTTTATTTAAAGTAAATACACCGGCAGCAACAGAGGGTTCTTTCGAATAAATTAGGGCAAGGTCTTTTTCTTTATTATTTTTTATCCCACAGGAAATACCGGCGGTGGTGAAGCCAGGGACTTGGAATCCTTGGCTTCCAGTCTTTTTTTTCATAGTGAATATATTTAAGGGAAAATACCAGGAAAGTTAAGCCCGGTTGTTTCTGGAATTCCAAGCATTAAATTCATATTTTGTATAGCCTGACCAGATGCACCTTTTATCAAATTATCAATGGCGCTGGTGATGATGGCCCTTTGATTACGCTTATCCACCTGAACTCCTATATCACAAAAATTAGACGATACTGTAAAATGAGAGTTAGCACATTCCCCTAATGGCAGTATTCGAATGAATGGTTCTCCCGCATAAAACTTTTGAAAATGTTCAATTAGTTCTACAACCGATAGGCCTTGTTTTAAATTAATATAAACTGTACTCAGCATCCCTCGTGTCATTGGTACAAGGTGCGGTGAAAAAGATATTTGCACATTTTGTTTTGCTAACGCTGATAACTCTTGTTCGATTTCTGGTGTGTGCCTATGGACAGCAATGTTATAGGCGGAAACTCCTCCATTGATTTCAGAAAATTGCGTATCAAGAGATGCCCTGCGCCCAGCACCAGAGATACCAGATTTAGAATCAACTATTATACTAGATATATCTACCCAGTTTTCCGTTACCAAAGGGGCTAGAGCGAGAGTTGCGCTTGTCGGGTAGCATCCTGGGTTGGCTACCAGACGGGCTGATTTGATTTTTTCTCGGTGGATCTCCGGCAAACCATATATCGCCTCTGTCAGAAGTTCAGGTTTTTGGTGCGGAACAGAATACCATTTTTTAAAAATCGCAGGGTCTTTTAGTCGATAGTCCGCGCTCAGGTCGATGACCTTGGTGTGTCCCTTTAGAAAATCAGGGACTTTTCCCATAGAAGTTGTATGGGGGAGAGCAAGGAACACAATGTCACAAGTATCGTTGGATATAGACTCAATAGATGATAATTTTATGTCGACAAATCCGCTGATAGAAGGAAATACTCTTGAAATATTTTCCCCTTGGTAGGTTTCTGATGTGAGGAAAACGATTTCAGCCTCTGGATGATTTATGAGTAAGCGAAGTAGCTCTAATCCGGTATAGCCACTTGCACCTGCGACACCAATTTTTGCCATAGTGTTATCCTATAGATATTGATTTTTTAAACCCTTGCGTAAATTATCAAATAACGAAAAAGACCAACGTTATTGTAGTATCGAATGGTTTAAGATAATAGTTGAAATTGATTTTAGGGTCGTATGTTTTCCAGAAGCGTTTGCATGCCCAGAACTAGAAACTGGGAGGATGATTTATTAACGCTTAGAGAACTGGAAACGTTTGCGGGCGCCGGGTCTGCCGGGCTTTTTTCGTTCGACAACACGTGCATCTCGTGTGAGGAAGCCCCCTCTTTTAAGAGCCGCCCGATGTGCGGAATCAGCTTCTAGGAGAGCGCGGGACAAGCCTAAACGGAATGCCCCAGCTTGTCCTGAGATGCCACCACCAAGAACGGTGGCATCTATATCGTAAGACTCTGCTGTGCTAGTGCAATTCAGTGGTTGTTTAACATTCATCACTAGAGAATCACGCATAAAATAGTCCTTAACTTCTTTAGAGTTTACAGTAATCTTGCCAGAGCCAGATTGGATCCATACCTTGGCTATAGATCGTTTCCGTTTACCCGTTGCGTAAAACTTTCCATCGTTTCTTCCCATTGTGTGAATTTCCGTTTGTTTTTATTGATTACAGTTGGTTATTAAATATCGCCGACTCCGCGTTTTAGATGGAGATTGTCTCCGGATCTTGCGCGGTGTGGGGATGCTTGTTATCGTCATAAATTCGAAAATTGCCAGCCAGTACTCTTCCCAGACGGTTTTTTGGCAACATACCCTGAATAGCTTTTTTTAGTAGACCAGATGGTTTTTTTTCACGTATTTCTTTGGCAGTGGTTGACTTAATCCCACCAGGAAACCCGGTATGGTGGTAATAAATTTTTTGGTCCCATTTTGCGCCTGTTAGTTTAACCTTAGCAGCATTAATTATGATCACATTGTCACCGCAATCAACATGTGGAGTGAATGTAGGTTTAGTTTTTCCGCGAAGGATGCCCGCAGCCTTAGTTGCAATACGACCCAAGACTTGATCAGTGGCGTCTATGACAACCCACTTTTTATCAACAGTGTTCGCATTTAAAGAAATCGTTTTCATGGTTAAATGGTTTGTTTTAACAAAGGTTTCAAAGTAAATACGAAACCATCGATAGTAGATAAATTATGGCTCGATGTCAACTGGTTTCATAATATTTCCAAAAAGTTTTCCTTTATTACTCGAACTTTTTTAAAGAAACTTGCGAAACCATAAA
>JYMV01031241.1_pt1 | contig 37249 bp, 26 predicted proteins | sample 338911 | NCBI WGS metagenome assembly JYMV01 (sample SAMN03354496, study PRJNA234377) | hydrothermal vent metagenome | biome: Deep sea; feature: Hydrothermal plumes at the Eastern Lau Spreading Center, Western Pacific Ocean; material: Seawater | place: Tonga | collected 2009 | depth 2000 m m | reverse complement strand
AATTTACATTTGTCTTATTCATCTAAAAATAGGAAACCTCATCCTAAACTGTGACTTAAAATAAATTCTTGCATCAGTTGAAAATATGTTCTTATGTTTGCTTGTCGTTGTGGGAAAGAATTGGCGGGAATCATTGATTCTCGAGAAAGCTTTGATTTCCCGATTTGTTAACATCATTAAGGAGGAGCTAGAAGTCATGAAAAAAACGTTATTCGTTTTTATGTTTCTTGCTTTAACTAGTCCATCTGGACTTGCTGGTGATACAACTGACGTTGCAGCCAGCACTACTGCTGATCCTTTTACACTTAATGCGGCACATGCTGCTGGCGCAGCCGGCACAGTGTATCGCCTTGCACGTGATGGTCAATACCTTGTGAACGCAACAATTATTGATTCATCTGCTTCGGGCCTGCATGTTGTAGGAGCCGCTGGAACCGGTAATCTTCCAATCATCCAACCTGCACCTGCAGCTGATGGTTCTTTACCAAATACCTATTTCAAAACTACGGGCACAACCGTTTTGAAAGATCTTGCTTTTAATGGCAATGGTCCAGGGAAAATTGGTCGAGTTGGCAATATGTTTGAAGGAAATGGTAAAGATCAGAGAGTAGTTGTGGATGGCTGTGTTGTAGAAGGATTTTCCGGAAGAGGATGGGGTGGCGGTGAAATGCTTGCTTCTACTTCCTCTGGTATGAGGTTTCACATAACTAACAGCATTTTCAGAGGTCTTAATAGCGGTAACATATTCAACGGCGGTGTTCTCAGAGGTGCCGCAGGTGGTGGAATGAGTTATGATACCCTGATTGTTCAGAACAGCAGTTACTTTGGTTCAGCTAGTTATCTTTGGGTTGGACCTAATCCTAGCGGATACGCGCTATTTGATCACAACACTGTTGCGAACATTATGGCAAACCCATTTTTCACTCCTGGAATGGCCAATACAACCATAACAAATAACATATTCTATAACACCCAGATCTATGGTCAGAACCTAGATGAGAACAAAGGTGGATGGTTCGGTGAAGACTCAGCCAGAGTTGCTGGGGGAAGCTATCATGGCACCATTAGTTTCGACACCCTTAGTTCCGCTTGGAATGACAGTGGTTATACCGAAGCTAATCGGAATATCACCGTTTCCAATAATGTCTATTACGATGACGCTACAGTAACAGCCTTTCGTACAAGGTCTCTTACTGTGACAGTGTCTAACGCTGCGGGTGATGGTGACTCCACATACACAGATCAGAGACTGGATGTACCTTGGATGAATGCTGAAGTAACAGCAATGTTTGCTGCTAACTCTAGTTTGACAGCTGCAAATAACCTGAATGTAGATCCCGGTTTCATACATACTTACCGTCTTAATCGTGTAAGAGACGAAATGATAGCTCATTCCACGGATTTCCAAGAAGATCGTGCTACATCGGGAGCATGGGATTGGCTTAGCGATGCCGACGGCGGTGGTAACAACGCAGCGGCATACGATAACATGACGCTTCCTGTTTTAGAGGATTTCAGCTATACCAATGCTACTGTAGCAACCGCTAGTAGCACTGGCGGACCTGTTGGTGATCCTAGATGGGGGGCTGCAGCAGTTGACGATTCAAAAGGTATACTGCCTGAAGCCATAACACTGGATCAGAACTATCCTAACCCGTTCAACCCGTCAACTGAGATTACCTATTCTTTGAATAGCGACTCACATGTCACATTGACTGTCTATAACATGGTCGGTCAAAAGGTGAATGTGCTTGAGAATAACATCCAGACAGCTGGTTCACATACCGTTCAATGGAACGGAACTGACCTTTCCGGTCGGCCTGTGTCCAGTGGAGTTTATCTCTATACTCTGGAAAGTGGTAATTTCACCATGACAAAGAAAATGATCCTTATGAGATAACTCATTTAATCATTCTGAATGGTTAAGTCTAAAGGGGCAGGAACCTGATTCTTGCCCCTTTTTTTATTCTGTTTCATTTCATAATGTTGGTTCGCTAATGTCAAGAGAAAGAATTATCATATTCGTTACTTTTGTCATAATGATGACTATCTCTCCTGTTACTGTTATCGGGGAGAAATTAGTTATTGGATATTATCCTCATTGGTTAAAAGACGATCTCCCACCTGAGGAAATCGATCTAAAAAACCTAACTCATATTATTCACGCATTTGCCTGGCCAAATAGTGATGGCACATTATCTACATACAATGGTATGATCGATGGAAACCTGAATTATCAGGTTCATTTGAGCGGTAAGCAAATTCTGATTTCTTTGGGCGGCTGGGGTAATTCAACCGCATTCTCTGACGTAACTGGCAATTCTTCTCTCAGATCCACTTTTATAGCGAATATTATCAGTTTCATTCAACAAAATGACTATGACGGTGTGGATATTGACTGGGAGTATCCATCCACCTTAGTGCACAAAGAAAATTTGACGCTTTTCGTGTCTGAGCTTCGATCCGCTTTAGATATGATTGACTCTGGATATCTACTAACCATGGCCATCAGTTCCGGCAATTGGTATGGTCAATGGTTTGATTACGAGAAACTGGTCAGTATTTGCGACTGGTTGGGCGTTATGACTTATGATTTTCATGGTACCTGGTCCAGCCATGCGGGCCATAATTCCCCCATTTCATCCCCCTCAAATTGCAGTGACGGTTCCGTTGAAACAGCATTGAGCTATCTTCGGGACCAAAGATACATTCCTTCCAACCAGTTAGTACTCGGAATCCCGTTCTATGGTAAAGTGTTCAACGCTCCCCTATTGTATGAGTCTTTTACCGGCGTTGTTACTGATTTAGAATACAATGAGATTCCCTCATTGATCAATGCTGGCTGGAGCAGATTGTGGGACGATTATTCTAAAGTACCTTATCTTCTGAATAATGACGCAACCAAACTCATCACATATGATGATTCAATCTCAGTGGCATTAAAGGCGGAAAGGGCAATCCAGGAGAATCTATCAGGAGTCATGATATGGGCAATTGGTCAGGATCTAAATAATGGTCGCCAACCCCTCTTGGAGGCGGTCGGGAATAGTATGCGGGCAGTATCTATCATAAATGATATCTCGTCCCCGAATACCATGAGGCTGTACAACAGTCATCCAAATCCATTCAACAGCAGTACTACTGTTCAGTTCAGGATACCTCAAAATTCACATCTCACTCTGGATATTCTGGACATTAACGGACAAATAGTTGAAAAACTCTTTTCGGGAAATTTGGAGAAGGGATCACATTCCGTTACATGGAATCCGCCTCATATCTCTAGCGGTCTCTACTTTATGGTGCTACAATCCAATAAACAGGTTATGACGAATAAACTGCTCTACATAAAATAGACCAGTGAGTTATAAAACGGGAGAAAGAATCGTTTCCCTTGATGCTTTCAGAGGGATCACTATTGCATTTATGATACTGGTTAACAATCCAGGAAGTTGGACTTATGTCTATTCCCCGCTTCGCCACGCCCAATGGCACGGATGCACACTCACAGATCTTGTATTTCCGTTCTTTTTATTCATTGTAGGGACGTCCATGCGTTTCTCGTTTTCCAGGTTTGATTATGAACCTTCACCTTCTCTAGTGAAAAAGATTATCTGGAGATCGGTAACAATTATTATCATCGGAATCCTTTTGAACGCTTTTCCGTTTATTCGCCAAGACTGGGACTGGACCTCCCTTCGAATCATGGGGGTTCTGCAACGAATTGGAATTGCTTACGGATTGGCCTCTTTGGCTATTCTCTACATCCGACCAAAAATATTGTTCATTTCGTCCACAGCATCTCTGTTGATTTATTGGCTGGTTTTGTTCCTATTTGGAACTGGTGATCCATATTCATTGGAGACTAATGCGGTTAGGTTGCTTGATTTATGGTTTTTGGGTTCAAATCACCTCTACATGGGGACAGGGATACCATTTGATCCGGAGGGTTTGCTGAGCACGCTTCCGGCCGTTGTAACAGTTATTATCGGTTATGCTGTAGGAAGGGTGATTCATAAAGAGTCTGACGGACATGTTGTTCTTCGAAAGTTAACCGTCTGCGGCCTTGCGGGAATTATGTCAGGCCTTGCTTGGGGATTTCTATTTCCAATAAACAAACAGCTATGGACAAGCTCCTATGTTCTGTATACCGGCGGTATCGGAACTCTATTTATGGCGTTTTGCTATTGGCTAATCGATATGAAAGGATTACAAAAAGTCATCCGGCCGTTTGTCATTTTTGCTACAAACTCAATTTTTGTCTATGCCGCTTCAGGGCTTTGGGCACAAATTCTCCTTAATATCAATTTTCAATATGATGATAGAATAATTTCCGGATACGGGTATTTATACAAAACTATCTTCCAACCTCTTGCTGGGGACTTTAACGGGTCCCTCCTGTTTGCTCTATCGCACGTGTCGGTTTTTTGGCTCCTCCTGTACTGGATGTACAAAAAAAAGATCTTTATTAAGATATAACCGACTTTCATTTAGTTTTTACTTGAATTATAATACAACAATTGCAAACTTTTATAATCGACCATTTGCCTATTCATTATTTGATATTAACCTGCTTTACCCCATCTGATCATCCTTCATGTGCTTATGGTGTTTGCAGAAAAAAACAACCATTAATAAATACACCTGGGTTGGACACCACACTATATTGATTTCTCACCAAATATATATTGGACACTTTATGGCATTTTTATTTTGTATGCTGTTATTTTTTAGCTGCGGAGGGTCTAATATTGATAAGCCCATTAGTAAATCAAAAAACTCAAGTGAAATCCAATTTAAAGATGTTACGGAGGAAGCTGGACTGGGTGAATTCAAGCATGAAAACGGCGCATTCGGTGCTAAATGGTTTCCCGAATCAATGGGTGCAGGTGGTGGTTTTATTGATTTCAATAACGATGGATTGGAAGACATACTCCTGGTTGGTGGGAATAATTTGTCTGAAAAAGATGATAACATTGTTTCAGCTCTAGTACTTTATAAAAATGATGGCGATGGAAAATTTTCAAATGTCACTACCGATGTTGGGTTAGGTGGAATAAATGCTTACGGCTTTGGGGTTTCTGTTGCCGATTATGATAATGACGATGATCAGGATTTCTTTTTTACCACTCTAGATGAAAATATGTTTTTTAGGAACAATTCAGGGTATTTTACTGAAGTTGGTAAAGAGATTGGAATTTTAAGCGAGCATAGAATCAGCACTTCCGCAATTTTTTTTGATGCGGATAAAGATGGTTTTTTAGATCTTTATGTGGGTAACTACATAGATTGGTCACCGGAAACCGACGTCTGGTGTACATTTCAAGGAAAAAAAGGTTACTGTACTCCAGATGTGTATAAAGGAGTTCCTAGCCGTTTTTATCAAAACAATGGAGATGGGACATTTTCTGACAAATCTTCAGAGACTGGATTTTTACCAGCGCCAGGCAAAACTTTAGGCGTTGCTGAACTAGATTATAATAAGGATGGATGGCCAGATCTCGTTGTAGCTAATGACTTGGAGCGGGATTTACTCTATGAGAACAACCGTGACGGCACCTTTACCGAAAAGGGGGTGTCGATCGGAATGGCATTTGATCCAACGGGAAAAGTTCGAGCTGGTATGGGTGTTGATGCCGGGATCGTTGATAAAAGTGGAGAAGTAACAATCTTTATAGGAAATTTTCAAGATGAAATGTTCAGTGTTTACAGATATACACCTGATGGATTTTTTTCCGATTATGCGGGAATATCTCAACTTGGAAGAGAAAGTTTAAAAGTTCTTACTTTTGGGTTATTTCTCTTTGATGTAGAGCTTGATGGAGATCTTGATCTTTTTGCAGTAAATGGCCATATACAGGTTGAAATTGAAAGCAAGAATAATGGGTTTCAATTCAGGCAGTTACCACAACTTTATTTAAATAACGATAATGGTATTTTCAATTTATTTCAGGGAACCGAAAATAGTGTTTTTAATAAACCAATTGTAGGCAGGGGTGCTGCTTTTGCAGATTATGATAAAGATGGAGACTTGGATGTTTTAATCACCGAAAATGCTGGACCTGTGCACCTTTGGAGAAATGATCTATATAACGAATCTAGTAGGTCAAACAATAATTTCTTAAGAGTAGAACTTCAAGGAAGTATCAGTAATCGTGATGGAATTGGTTCTCTAATAGAGTTGTTTGTAGGGGATAATAAACTTTCTCATCGTATACGCACCGGTTCCTCTTACTTATCTCAATCAGAAAAAGTAGCTACCTTTGGTCTTTCTGATGCAACTATAATAGATTCATTACATATTTACTGGCCTAGCGGTATACTTGATACTTTCAGTAACCTTATTCCCAATAAACAATTAATTATTATCGAAGGCGAAACTCTATAATAAACTATCTCAAAGATAATTTTGAATACAAATGAAAATAGTTAATACTTTGTTGTTTCGGTTGCTTCCATCCGTTCTTTTGTTGGTATTTGTTTCAAGGTGTGGGGAGAATAGCACGTCGAAAGATACATCGATAGTAATAGACCTAGTACAAGCGAGGAATCTTGGACTTTCTTATCTTGAAGAAAGTCGTCTTGAAGATGCTGAACTGCAGTTCAAAAAAGTTATTGAGAACGCACCTGATGATGCTATGGGCTATGCTAATCTCGGTCTGGTTTACTTGCGAAAAGATAGCCTTGACCTAGCTGAAGAAATGGTCCAAAGAGCTCTTCAATTGAGACCAGAAGATTTAGATGTTAGGTTAATTATGGCCGAAGTTTATTTAGCCAGTAATACCAATGACAAAGCCATTGAGACACTTGAGCAGTCACTGGAGTACTCTCCGGAGCATGCTAAGAGTTATTATAAAATCAACGAGATATATGAAAGAATGTCTTATGTCCGTCCAAATGATGAATCAATTGAAATTCAACGCAAAAAAAATCTTTCTGAGTTGGTCAAACTAGCCCCGGCGAGCGTTCCCATTAGATTGCAGTTTATAGAAAGGCTGTTGGCTTATGGCCAAACTGACTCAGCTCTTTTACATTTGGAAGTGTTGAATCAGCAGCTCCCGGAGCCGCCGAAAGAAGCTGAGAGGGCTCTTAGAGAAAGTTTGAAACAAATGCAGCTGGGTGACAACGATGCTGCTTATAAATTCTTCCGGATTTTACATAATGTCCTAAAAGTAACCCCAAGGTATCAGGCTGATCTCTTTCAGTTGAGGGGTCCCGGGGGAGTCTTAACAGGATTTCCCATCCTTGATTTTAGCGAGAATTTGACCCTTCAAATTCAGGATCAGTCAGCCGTATTAAAAACCCTTCGTTTTACTGATGCCACTTCCGGTGCAGGATTGGATTTGGTGACTAAAATAGGAGAAAAGTTGTCTTCTCCTGTGTTAGCGTTGGGGGACTTTAATGGTGACAAATCTCAGGACTTCTACTATTCTATACGAAATGGCAATAAAACGGAAATATTTCTTTTTCAACAAAACTTCGGTCTTTTTGAGAATGTGGCTCCTGAACAAGGTATTAGTCATACAGGCTTTGATGAAGACGCCCATTTTGCCGATATTGACAACAATGGTCATTTGGATTTGATTGTTACTAACAATCAGGGAATTCGATTTTACAGTAACGGAGGCGAAGGAAAATTTACTGACATTTCTGAAGAGTCCGAATTGAGTACAGTTTCTGGCGGGGACAAAATTCTTGCAGCGGACTTTGATCATGACGGTGATCTAGATATTTACATTGGTCGCCAAGGACCAAATCAAATGTTCAGGAATAATATGAATGGATCATTTAATGAAATGGCACACAAAATGAAAATGGGAGGACTTGCAGATAGCAAAGATCTTGGTTTTGGTGACTTTGACAATGACGGTGATTTGGACATTTTTGTAATTAACAGCAATGGTGAGCACAACCTTCTCTCGAATTTAAGGCAGGGCCAGTTTGAAGATTTAATTGTAACCTCCGGTCTTAAAGGTATGGAAAATAACAATTCCCTTTCTGTGGGGGATTATAATAATGATGGACTTTTGGATTTGTTCATTTCAGGCGGTATTGGTACAGGGGGACTTTTCAGTAATTTGGGTGGCGGTGAGTTTGAGAAGGTAAATGTTATCAGAGATGGCTTCAATAGTAACTCAATTATGGATGCAAAGTTTTTTGACTTTGACAACGATGGGTACTTGGATATTGTCCTCGCGGGCCTTGACGGTCTCCAGCTTTTCCATAACGAAGGAGGAAAGTTTTTTAATGAGACTTCACACCTTCTTCCGAAAATAAAAACATCGGTACGGCGAATAGAGGTGATGGATTATAATATGGATGGAGATCTTGATATACTTCTAGCCAACTTTGATGGGAAACTCCGTCTGCTAAGGAACGATGGAGGTAATGTTAACAAGTACTTGAAGGTTCGTCTCGTAGGGTTGAGAGTAGGTAGTGGAAAAAACAATCATTTCGGAATTGGAGCAAAGGTCGAAATGAGAGCTGGCGATCTCTACCAGAGCAGAGTTGTAACCGGAGACGTAGTCCACTTTGGTTTAGGCCAAAAACTGAAGGCGGATGTGATGCGGATTATTTGGACAAACGGTTCCCCACAGAATCTATTTTTTCCCGGCAGTGATCAAGATATTGTTGAAGAGCAAATCCTTAAAGGTTCTTGTCCATTCCTATATACTTGGGACGGGAATAAGTTTACCTTTGTGAAAGATATTCTCTGGAGAAGTGCTTTGGGAATGCCTATGGGAATAATGGCGGGAGAAATGACATACGCCTTCTCAAATTCTACGGAAGAGTATATGAAAATTCCCGGAGCTGTTCTTATTCCTAAGAATGGGGAATATACACTGCAGGTTACCATGGAACTTTGGGAGACAAGCTATTATGATGAAATTAAATTACATGTTATAGACCATCCCGAAGGGTCTGAGATTTATGTTGATGAAAAGTTTATTCCTCCTCCATACCCCCCTCATCGGATTTATTCTGTAACTAACAAAAGAAAACCTCTTTCCGCAATGGATGGTGAAGAAAACAATCTGCTAACACTTATAGATGAGTGGGACTACAAATATATTTCAAATATGATACCTACTCAATTTCAGGGTATTACGGAGCCGCATGATCTCGTTCTTGACCTTGGAGATCTCAGGAATGCTGAAGAGGTTATTCTATTTTTGCATGGATGGATTTTTCCCACCGATGCGTCAATCAATGTTAATATAAGTCAAAATCCAGACGTGGGTGTTTTCCCGCCTTTTGTTCAGGTAATTAATGAAAACGGGGATTGGGAAACAGTGATTGAAAACATCTTTTTCCCGAATGGTAAAGATAAAACCTGCATCGTGGATTTATCGGGGAAATTCCTGACTGAGGACTTCCGAATTCGCTTGAGGACGTCAATGCAAATTTACTGGGACCAAGTATTTTTTACAGTAGATGAACCTAAGGTGGAATTCAAAGAAACTATTTTGTCTATTAAAGATGCCGACCTCCATTACCGAGGCTTTTCCAGTATAAAGCGCAAAGGGGGAAGGTACGGTCCTCATTGGCCCATTTATCAAACGGTAAGCACCAGCCCTAAATGGAGAAGTTTAACAGGTAATTATACCCGCTTTGGTGATGTCACTTCTTTGCTGACCACCCAAGATGATATGTATGTTATCATGAATTCAGGGGATGAAATGACAATAAACTTTCCTGCGTCGGAAACACCAATTCTTCAAAAAGGATGGTCGAGGGATTTTATACTTTACAGTGATGGTTGGTTGAAAGACGGTGATCTAAATACTGCAAGAGGAAACACAGTAAAACCATTACCATTTCACACAATGAACCAGTTTCCCTACAATGCAGATGAAGGCCTTCGAGACTCTAAAAATCATCAAAACTACATCAGGACATATAACACTAGACATATATCAGGCCAAATGTTTGGTAATAAACGTCTTATGGATATCTCTAAGTGAGTTTTTGTATAAGCAACAAAAAAAATGGAGATTAAGTCTATTGATGAGGTTCTCCTTTAACCTTCTATAAATAATATTCTTCCCATAACGAACAGAACCTTTTTGTAATTCAGTTTTGGGAGTGAGGGTTATTTACAACCCAAAAAACCACATACACATTCATTCCCATCTTCATCCCAACATTCTATAAAAATCAATTTCCCATCCTTGAAAGTTCCTTCCTTCTTTTTCTGTCCATTCACATACCAAAAAGTCCAATTACCATCTTCTTTCGAATTCTTGTAATATCCTTCCTCAATTTTCTGTCCATTCTCATCCCAACTAGCCCAATAACCATTTTCTCGCCCATATTTGTAAGTTTTTCCCAACTTCTTCTGCCCATTCTTATGCCAACTAGCATATAATCCATCTCTTTCCCCATCCTTGAAGTTTGCTTCAGTGAACTTTTGACCATTCTCCCACCACCCAGTCCATTTACCATTTTCTTCCCCATTCTTGAATGTTCCCTCAACCCACTTTTGTCCATTTGAATACCAATCAGTCACTAATCCATCTTGTTTACCATCTTTGAAAGTTCCTTCACTTTTCTTCCATCCATTCTCGTACCATGATGTACTTAATCCGCTTTCTTTCCCATCTTTGTAAGTTGATTCATCACTCTTCTGTCCGTTAACATACCATGTAGTCAATAATCCATCTTCTTCACCATCTTTGAAAGTTCCTTCCTCCATTTTCTGACTATTAACATACCATGTAGTCAATAATCCATCTTCTTTTCCATCCTTGAAAGTTCCTTCTTCCTTCTTCTGTCCATCCTCAAACCAACTAGTATATAATCCTTCTCTTTTCCCATCTTTGAAAGTTCCTTCTTCCTTCTTCTGTCCATTCCTTTCCCAATAAATCCATTTCCCATCTTCTTTCCCATTCTTGTAAGTCCCTTCTTTCAACTTCTGTCCATTTTTAAACCAGTAAGTAAATTGTCCATATTTCTCACCATCTCTGTAAGAACCTTCTAATTCCTTCTGACCGTTATCATAAGTACTAACTGTTTTACCATTAAATGGTGTCTCTTTGTTCGTTTCAAATTTCAGTCCATCTCTCTGTACAAGATTCTTTTCGTCTATTGGTTTAGAACACCCCACCATCAATACAAGTGAAGTGATTAATAATATTGTTCTTTTCATAAAAACTTTTTTTATGTATACGCTACTTAAATGTGAATTTGCAAATGCAGCGCCAAGTGTAATTCCTAAGATAATCACGATGTTAATAGCACCTGTTACACTGTGGTGATCTAAGGATTCCTGAATCGTCCCTCAATGAATTCCTCAAGACGTCGAGCTTCAGTCAAGAATTCATCTACACTGAGTTCTTTCAGAAATAATGCGCCGTGGGCGGCTCTTAATCTGGGATGATTGTTCTGGTACCAAAAATCCCTACCCAAAACCAATTGAAGTGTCTGGATCTGTTCAACCCATATTTTTTGAACCAAGTCACAGAATGGTCCGTCAAGTTCATAACTCGGAAATGATGCATTTTTCTGGCTCAAGTAACAGGTGAGAAATGTGTCTCGCAGGGCCGCCATGGAGTTCAACGAAACAGGAACTATGATATCTGCTTCAGCCGCATCGAAGCGGTGCCAAACATTCCTGTATCCCCATATTTTGAGTTCATTCAGGTCTGTTTCTTTACCCCACACCCTAATAGCTTCAGCAATGGCCTGAAGTACCTTGTAATGGGTATCAGGTCCACTCCCTTCAGGATCCAGGGCCAATGTTATAACAGTTGGTTCAATCTCACGGAGCTTATCAAGGATTGGCATAACGTCTCGCTGGCGTTCAGGATCTTCAGAAAAAATATCTCCTTGATAGAATCCTAATCGAAGGTGGCTAATATCCTTGGTCTGTACGCCATAATGAGACCACACCAGATCCTCTTCAAATTCACGGATCATTCCTTTCAGTTGTTGAACTTCCGGTGTGTTTTTTTCACCGTTATAGCAAGTTGACAAATATTTGCCGACCTCATCCAATTTTGTTCTCAGCTTATCTTTAGACTTTAAACAATGAATTTCTACCAAACATCGAACGATTCGATGAGATAAGCCACGTTGAAGCCCTTCACGGTTACTCGCAGCCATTCTATCAAGGTAATGATAAACATCTTTGTCCCACTTATGCTTATAACCGTCATCGAAAAAATTGGGGTATTCAATCATCTGTATTAGTCCATCATCAAATAATTGTTTGGTCGTTTCCAACACATCAATAACGTATTCATTGGTGACAGCAGTGAATCCTGATGTGAGGGTACAGAAATGATGTCTGTTCAGTGGAGATCTAACAAGATGTGCAATAAATGGAAGGTAACCTAGGGCAATATCGTCGTGGTGAGGGCCTGTGTGTAAAAATGACTCATTTTCCCGAATCTCCAGTCCCGCATTGATCTTTTTCACCAATGAGTCCATGACAGATTTTGCTGTATCATCGTTCAAATCAGGAATCAGAGATCCCTTAATATCTCTGTCAAAATCGCCCAGTGTCAGCCGTGAGCCAAACTTGTTGACCTCGGAGCAAAGATTAATAATGACTCGCTCAGTTTTTTCCTGGTTCCATTCCTTGTTTGTGAGGTCATGCATCTCCACATCCTTCAGTTTGCACGCAGCGCCTTCCGTCAGATAGAATCTCGCATTCACTAACTTCTGCAAAGATGAAGCTGGAAAATCAATATCAGCCTCAGATTCAACCGCATCCTGTACGATTTTTGCCTTAGCTTCTCCCACCGCCATAATAATCGCAACCGCATCGTTGTTTCTTGTGATAGTTTCGAGGCCAATAGTAATGACAAGGCGGTTTTTGGATATCTCTATACCGCCCAGATCAACGGCCGCTGCTGCCTGTGTTTCAAAATTAGTTTCCATGAGCCTAGTAGCGGAGTGATGATCGGAACCACTGATATTGAAAGCAATATGGCCGTCTGGACCGATGCCGCCAATAAAGAAACCTATCCCCCCAATATTACGGATAGCATCCTCATATTCACTACACCACTGATCAACAAGATGGATTGTCCTTTGTTGTATCTCCTCTAATTTTGATTCTGGATCTCTGAATCTGAGTGATAAATCCACATGATAATCCGGAAAAATCTCATTGAGTCCAGCATCAGTTTCTCTAGGTATTTCATTACAATTGATTAAGCAAGCACGGTCTTGATTTAAACCAAAACCGTCTATGTAATAATTCATCACATAATTGTAAAACGAATTATGTTGATCCGGATTAATGGGATAAAATTCATCTATCTGGACAAATCTGAGCCCTTTCAAATTGGGTTTTCTCTTTACTGTAAGTCCCTTCTCATTGAGGATCATTTGAATCTCTTTATTATTCCATTTACGAAGGATTCGTTGTACCCATTTGATGAAATACTCCGGGGTCTTTCCTGTTGGAAGACTGATAACACCTTCTGGATTTTCTGACACCCACTCCAAAAAACGCAGTGCTGTCAATAGACCGAGACTGGGAAAATTGTTTACTGTGATAAACGGTATCCGGGCATATTCATTGGGATAGGATGAGGATTTAAAAAAGAATTTTTCGACAGAGGAGGTGAACACTCAATATTTTCCGAATATACAGAGGAATAAAATTACCCCTCAACCAACCAGTTTGCAGACTTTAATTTTTCGGTTTCAATACGATCCTTTGAGCTGTAACCGACACTATTTTCTCCTTTGAGTAAAAAAGTGGGAAGAAACCATCAGTCGACCATTCCTGGAAAAGATTATTATAGAACGGGCTTTCAGGATCACCTGATTGACCGGGGTTATTCATTGCAAGTGTCCTGTCCCAATTTTCTGTATCCACAAGAATTCTAAATGAGGCACCAGAAGATTGGTTATTCCGGCCACCCGTATTATTTATGGTATAGCTGTCACCCCCTCTGACCGCGGGTCCTACATTAATAGCTTCCCTCGTTTCACTGTTTACGGCATTACTGAGTGGATGTTTCAGGGTAATATGTTTGTAATCCATCTGACCGTATGTCCATTTGGATGGGTTACGGGTGAACTTTTCTGAAAGGTTTGATACCGCTTTTTCCAACGATGAAAGCAAAAGCTCATCTCTATCGGCAATAGGGTTTTCACCAAAGCGGCCATCCGGTGATTGAATCCAATCGAGAGTCTTTTTCATAGATAGGAAAGAGAAATTTTCTTTTGCTTCATCAGGTACCACTACATCACGGACGGCATTTCTCAATTGTCTCTGCCATGCAATATATATTCCCGATTCTATAGACTGAGGTTCCAGACGGAAATTCCATTCTAGAAGCATCTTTCTCGCTTTTTCGGTAAGCCAGTTTGCTGAAGTAACTCTCTTTAAAAGAGGAACCAGTTCACTAGCCGGGACCGAAAAGTAATCTGTTTGGAGGGCGGCCATATCTGAAAGAGTCACACGGGCATCGTTATCCAATATTTCGTTAATCCGGTTACTTCTGAAAGGATCAGACCACTCCCATGCAATAGCCTCTTTCCGATATGGATAATCCTGATCAGTAAGGTTGCTGTTAGCCGTACCAAAAAATCCCTTTTCAGGGTTGTGGACATGAGGTTTTTTTATAATTTCAAGATATCCGTCCCATTCATAAGATCCATCACCGGGGACAGGAACAAGACCGCTCCAGTTTTGTCGAATAGGTGCGATTCCCACAGCTTGCCACCCTATATTTCCTTCCCGATCCGCCCAGATCATATTTTCACCGGGGATATTGCTGTAGTTACAGGCGTCACGGAACTCATCCCAACTCTGCGCCTGGTTCATCCGTAGTGAAGCAAGATAGGGAGATCCGCCAACATCCATCCAGGCTGAACGAACAGCATACGCTTTATTGTTCTTTTTATCTTCATACACTACGGGTCCGTGACGAGTGTATTTCAATTCAATGGAAACATCCTTCGACCCTTTTACCTTGATCTTCTCTTTGATGGAGGTCATTTCTTCCCAATTATCTTTATATTTGTATTCATTGGGATTGCTGGGATTGGTATCATAGACATACAGGTCTTCACCGTCCGTTCTGAAAACAGTGAGTCCCCAAGCACCATATCCATTATGACCGATAGAAATGCCGGGGATTTCAGGCTCTCCCCCGCCAATTACATTCCACCCGGGTGCATTGAGATGTACTATATATCTTAAAGAGGGGACGGCTTGAACTCGGTGCGGATCGTTAGCCATCATAGGATAACCGCTTGACGACCGTTTGCCGCTGATTATCCAGTTGTTACTTCCGATGGATTCAATATTTTCCTCAGGAATGAATGCGAACTCTGCTGTTTCCGGTATTGTTGAAGTTTTTTCATTATTACGAAATCTTTCGACCACATGTTCAGGCTTAAAGTCAACAGTGCGGCGGAACGCGTTGTAAAGACCCAGAATGTCTTGAGAGAGTAAATCCCCGTTAATTTTAGAATCAAGAGCGATAACCGGTTCACCCCAGGGATGAAACCAGTTTAACTCCTTCACCAGTTCGGGTCCAAATTTAGCAACCTGCCTACCGTATCTGAGTTCACTGACTATATTCCCCAGAAGTCCCTGATGGCGAGAAATAACCACTTCAGACGTCCATTTTTGAGGGCGGATTCCAAGTATGTCGAACTCAATGGGTAACAGATCGCGGTTGATCTGTGTTTGCCTGATATATTCGTTCACACCATCTACATAAGCCGTGATTATTGTGTTACCCCGAGGATGGTAATGAAGCATTTCATCCATGATGTCATGCCTGAATTGGAAGAGTCTTGTGCCGTGGTCTCTTTCAATATCTTGTTTTCCGGTTACTTCGGAAACGGTTCCCGTTGCCTGTAATCGCCATACCTCAAATTGAAAAAGCCGGTCCCTTGCTGCATTAAATCCCTGAGCCAAAAACAGGTCTCTTTCATTCTTTGCATAGATGTGACTGACACCCCAGCGATCCACAAGGATCTCTACATTTTCCTGTAACCCTTTAACTTTGAATTCCAGATCAGATGGTGGTGACTGTGCAACAGCACTGAATGAGACTAAAGCTGAAAGCGAAAGACAATGAATAGACTTCTGTATCATAGTTTTACCAGGCAATGCCATAGTCTTCGCCATGATGACTGGAGCCTCCCCAAAATGAGCCGTGCTCCCAGTCAAAATAGATTGCGTTGATGGGGCCTGAGGTGATGGCCCTTTTTTGTACCTTGTATCCCATCTCTTTAAGCTCCTTCATGACCCATGGCGGGGTCTGTTCTTGAACTATGAGCCTGCCTGTTTCTTTATTATGATCCCCGAATGAGCTATACATCTGATAACTGTTAATATTGGCGGCTTCGGATGCCTCCTGAATATTCATGTCAAATTCAACTATATTGAGGAAAAACTGGAGAAGATTCTGATCTTGCGTATCACCACCCTGTACAGCAAAGGAGAGATAGGGTTTTCCGTTTTTCAAGGCCATGGCTGGTGTCAAGGTTGCCCTGGGCCGTTTACCCGGAGCAATAACATTATATGGGTTTTCTTCTTCACTAAGAACAAAACTTTGGCCTCTTTGACTTAGCCCAATACCGGTTTTCCCAGCGATGACGGTAGGAATCCAGCCGCCGCTGGGGGTGATAGAAACTACCCACCCATCAGTGTCGGTAGTCTGAATGGAAGTGGTACCAGTAAAAAATTCTTTTTCCAAATCGTCAAATCCATAAAGAGCATCGGAAGTTTCTTCTTCTTCCTCTTCCTCCTCACCCCAAGTATCTAAAAGATCTAAATAAGGATTTTTCCCAGCCATGAATTTGTAGGGATCCCCGGGTTTTACATCAGGATCATTCTTTACAAGGTTCATTTGTTTTACCCGTGCCGCAGCGTATTCTTTAGAAAGGAGTCCCTTTACCGGTTCCTCAGGTGGGAAATAGGGATCACCGTAATAGAAATCCCTATCAGCAAAAGCGTGGTTCATAGCCTGGTATAAGGTATGTATGTACCGAGATGAGTTATATCCCATTGCCTTAAGATCAAACAATTCAATCATATTTAAAGCTTGAAGCATTACGGGACCCTGCACCCAGGTTGTCAACTTATAAACATCAATCCCCTTATAGTTTGTTGTAACCGGTTCCTCAAGATAAACCTGCCAGTTGGCCAGGTCATTCATGGTTATGAGTCCCCCCTGTTCTTGTGTACTTCGGACGAATTCCTTGGCGATGTCTCCTTTATAAAAGCGGTCGTACGCGTCATAAATGGCATTCTTTCGTGATTTCCCCTTTTTCAGAGCCTTTGCCTCGGCATCAACCAATTTTTGAAGTGTCGCTAATAGATCAAGTTGTTTAAAAACTTCACCTGCACTGGGTGCCTCTCTTTTTTCTCCGTGGTGAACAAGAAAGACATTTTTGGAATAGGGCCACTCCTTGATTCTCTTTTTATGTCTTTCTATGGAATTAGCTGCCTGTGCCTCTATTGGATATCCCTCAGCCATTTCCATGCAAGGTTTGAGTACTTGCGCAAGACTCATGGAACCGTATTCCGCTAGCATTACCATAAGCCCACCAGGGGTACCCGGCGTAACAGCTGAAAGGGGACCGAATTGGGGTGGATACTTCAGATCTTTTTGTTTATAGAATTCAGGGGTAGCTCCTGTAGGAGCAACACCCAGTGCATTCACGCCAATCACCTTTTTAGTTTTCGGATTGTAAATCAATGCCTGGGTCTCTCCACCCCAGCTTAGGACATCAAACATGGTTGCAGTGGCTGCCAGCATGGCGCAGGCAGCATCTACGGCATTTCCACCCTGGGAAAAAATGGTTGCACCTGCAGTAGCACCCAACGGTTTTCCTGTAATGGCCATCCAGTGTCGCCCGTGGAGAACCGGTTTTACTGTTCTCTGGGCATGTGTACCTGAAAATAACAAAAGAAGTATAACCAATTTGAAATTCAGTCTTGTCATTTGTCTCACCTCATAAATTTCGAACTTTGTTTGAAAGTTTGCTAGAATGTAACGGAAGAAATAAAAAAGGCAACATTGTTGCCCTTTTCAATTTTTTGTGATTCAAGTTTGGCTACTCCATAGAAGGCGGGAGGCCCAGAACGTCATTTATGGTCCAGAGATTTATTGCACCTAATTCAAGGTCTCGAATTCCGGATTCGACTTTCTCCCTGTCACCTACTATGACGATAACAAGATTATCAGTATCAATATACTTTTTTGCACTTATCAGAGCCTCATCGACAGACACGTCAAGAATGCCGTCGGTATAGTCGTTGAAGGTTGTGAGAGGCAATTCCATACTTACTAGAGATGCCATTTGGATTGCATAATCACCGATTGTTTCAAAGCGACTGGGGTAACCAAGGGCAACATAATTCCCCGCCCGTTTAATTTCTTCTTCAGTGATGTTTTCCCGGATGGAGTTCAGTTCATTCATAAACTCACCAACAGCCTTGTCCGTCGCATCAGTCTGCACAGATGCAGATGCCGTGAAGGGACCTTTATGTTTACCCATGCTAAATCTCGATCCTGCGCCGTACGCATAGCCGTGAGTCTCCCTTAAGTTATTATTCAGGCGTGAGGTGAACGAACCTCCCAGCACAGTATTCATAACTGTGATGGGATAGAAATCTTCTGAATATCGGGAAACAGCTATCCTTCCAATTATGATAATTGACTGAGCGGATCCAGGCTTGTCTACAAGATAAATCGTTCGCGCATTAACTTGCGGTACTTGAGGAATAACAATGGATACATTATCACCGGCAACCCAATTACCAAAATGATTCTCAAGATATTCCTTCATGGTAGCCATATCAATATCACCTGCGACTATGAAGGAGGCATTGTTTGATATATAATGGTCTTTGTGAAAGGACTTAAGATCGAGTATTGAGGTCAATTTGATGTTCGACTCATCTATCTTCCTACCAAACAAGTGGTCTCCATAAAGTACCTTATTATAGGCAGCCCGAGCGATTGCGTTGGGTCTATCCCTTTCCTGCAGTAAAGATGTGAGGCTTCGGACCTTTAATCTGTTCAACTCACTTTCTGAAAACTCTGGCCTAAGAACAACATCCGCCATGAGAACCATCGCCTCACTGAGCTTCGCCACCGGTACATTCAAAGAGACCGTTGAATTATACCGGCCAGAACCTGTGCTAAGATTACCACCGAGAAAGTCCATGGCGTCTGCCAGTTGAAGAGCATCTTTTCCACCCGCTCCCTCATCAAGCATGGAAGCTGTAAATGAAGCAAGGCCAATCTTATCCTCAGGATCGTGGATTCCTCCTGCATTGACCTGGAGGATTATCTGAACGATGGGGACAGAGTGTTTTTCCATTAGATAGACTGGAATACCGTTGGATAGAACAAAAGTCTGTATCTCCGGCAAAATCAATTTCTTGGGAACGCTGGACTCTGGTGGGCCGCTTCTATCTGGTGCTTCAACAGTTTGTGCTGGTGGGACCTCAACCTTCACAGGCTGACAGGAGAAAATGGCGACAATAAAGAGGAGAATCACTTTTTGAAACACTTTGACCCTTAATCGGCGTATCATTTTGGATGAATCTCCGTAGAATTTTTCGCCGCCATTTCAGGCGCATTTTCAGGAACCACGCTGATTACAACCCGTTTGTCCCATGGTAAGAACCTTTTAGCGGAATTAGTCACATCAGAAATTGAGACCGATCGGTATCTATTTAGGTCCTCGTTGAAGTAATCGGCCTGACCCTTAAAAAAATAATAGGAATTAAGACGATCAGCTTTTCCTCTAAAACCACCGACCATTTCAATACTTCGGAAGAATGATGCCTCATACTGATTTACCACACGTTCCAGTTCACGCTGGGTTATACTTATGTTCTTTACCCTATCAACTTCCGTAATGATCAATTCTTCAAGTTCATCCAGGGTATGTCCAGGTTTCGCCAAAGCAAAGATGTTGAAACTGGATGAGTATTTATTCGACGACTGATAAGCCGACACCGTTTGCGCTGCTTCTTGTTCATAAACAAGTATCTTATAAAGTCGAGAGTTCTTTCCGTCCGATAAAATATCCGCCAGTACATCAAGCTTTGTGTCCTCTTCAGTAAAGATAGGTGGGGAAAGCCACGCCATGTGAATCATGGGAAGCTGTACTCGGTCTTGAAAAAAAACACGCTTTTCATTTTCAAGTGATGCCTCAGGCAAAGAAACATGTGGAGGCTCTCTTCCTCTCGGCACATCGCTGAACCAATGTTCAATCAGTTTTTTTGCTTTCTCTGTTTGTATATCCCCTGCCACAACAAGACTGGCGTTATTTGGTCCATAGAAGTCCCGAAAGAACTCTTTAACGTCCTCATCAGTTGCAGCGGAGAGATCCTCCATAGATCCAATAACAGACCAACTATAGGGATGATCCTTAGGATAAAGTAACTCCGGCAAAGTAATGCGAATACGACCGTAGGGTTGGTTCTCGATTCGCTGTCTTCGCTCGTTTTTCACCACATCACGTTGGCCGTCAACATGATCAGATGTCACTACGTCAAGGAGATACCCCATCCTGTCCGACTCAAGAAATAAGGCAAGTTCAAGTGCGTTCGATGGCAGATCTTCAAAATAGTTAGTACGGTCTTCAGTAGTTGAACCGTTATTTCTCGCTCCGGCCTCTTCAAGCCATCGGTCAAACATCCCTTCTGGTACGTTGGCCGAACCTTCAAAGAGAATGTGCTCGAAAAGGTGAGCAAAACCTGTTCTTCCCGGCTTCTCCCGACCCGATCCTACATGGTACCACACATTGACGCTCACCGTTGGCAGGGAGTGATCTTCATGAAGAATCACGTTCAGACCATTTTCTAGTTTGAATTCAGTGATTGGGACTTCAATTCGCTGGCCAATTGCCGATGAAAAAAAGACAGCTAGTAAGGAAGCTCTTGTTAGTAACGATTGGTGAATCATGGTCAACTAAAAATATGTCGGAGCGGCGAGATTTGAACTCGCGACCCCTGCAACCCCATTGCAGTGCGCTACCGGACTGCGCCACGCTCCGTACAGTATCCGAAATTCAGCTAATAATTTGCTCTTCAAATTACTCATGATAAATTCCTGAAAATAATAAAATGGAGAGTATTGCAGCCTAACTGTTGAGGCTCTTGAGAAGTGATTGCAGATCTTTTTTTATACTTTTAACCAGCTCTCGATATTTCATTGTATTGGCATCTGATGACGGAACTTCCACATTACCTGTCTTCAATCTTTCCCGCGCTCCTTCGATAGTGTATTTCTGATTATAAAGAAGATCCTTAATGTTCAAGATGGTGTCAATGTCTGACTGACGGTAACTGCGGTTCCCAGCTCGATTCTTTTTGGGATGAAGCATGGGAAACTCCGTCTCCCAATATCGGAGAACGTACTGCTTCAACTGCGTAATCTCGCTCACTTCGCTGATAGAGTAATACAGTTTTTTGATTTTCTTTTCCGCCATGTGAATAGTTTAAAGCTTTACTTGATATTAACGAAAAAGATACCATAGTTCAACAACTTCTTCGTTTCAGTTCATAAACCGGTTTATGCGGTCAAATGCTTCCTCAAGGATCTCTGTACCCGGGAGAAACACAAGCCGTACATGACCACTACCATATTCACTACTGAAACCTGAACCGTGTACCAGTAACACATGTTCTTCATGGAGAAGATCCAGCACAAACTGTTTATCGTTATTCGCCCATTTTTCCCGGGTCAGTTTTGGAAACATGTAAAAAGCACCTTCAGGTGTTTCACACTCCATGCCATCTATACCCTTAATCCGTGAAACGCAATAATCCCGCTGCTCCAAAAGTTTTTGGCGATACACCGCCATCCAGTCCCGGGGACCAGTAAGGCCTGCTAAAAAGCCGTACTGGGCCGGTGTGGAGGCGCACAGTCTGCTCCTAAGGAGGCGTTCAACACCGTCGCGAACCTTTGAGAGTCGTCCCCTGGTGTCTTGAAACGCCATATAACCAACGCGCCACCCTGGTGCATAGAACACTTTGGAAACACCGTTCAGTGTGATAACGGGTAGTACTTCTGTCAGAGAAGCGGTAGAAATGTGTGAATTAGAAAAATTATATCCATCATAAATCTCATCAGAGAGGATGGTACAATTAGGTGCCTTTGATGCCACCACCATGAGTCGTTTTATATCATTCTCCGATACTATGCCCCCAGTAGGATTATTGGGATTGATGACAGCTAGAAGCTTAACCCTTTCATCCAGTTTTGACTCAAGGTCATTAAAATCGATTTTCCAACCATTTTCACTTTTAAGGCGGTATTCTATTACCTTTCCGTCAAAAAGGGGCGGATAGGCCATATAAGGTGGATAATGAGGCCCTGGAGCAAGCACTTTGTCTCCCGGTTCAAGGAAAGAGGCAAACAGTATTTGTAAGGCCTCGGTGACGCCGGCGGTGACATAAACATCATCAGGTGAACATTCCCATCCGCCGTTAGGTTTCTTTCGCTCATCTTCGGCAATAGCCTCCCTCAATTCAGGAATGCCGTAAGAAGGTGAGTAGCCGTTCCTTTGATCTCTCAGCGCTGCTTCAACCGCCTCAACCATGTGCGCGGGTGTGGAAAAACCTTTGTAGGCGAGAGGGTCGCCAATATTGAGCTTAATGATATGGTGTCCCTGCTTTTCCAATTCTGTGGCTGGGACCACCACATCGCGTATAGCATATTCGATACCCGCAGCACGTTGACTGACGGGTATCTCAGATTTCATTTAAGCGGTTCCTTTATTAGTTGACTATCGTTCCCCGCGTTAGAAATTTTTTCTCGGGGGACGATTGCCTGAATGACGACCGTAACCACCACCGCCACGTCTAGGAGGTCTACGTTCACGCTTTGGGGGCTCAACCCATCCTTCAGGGGGATCATGGAGAGCTCTCATGCTTACATCAATACGGTTCATATCATCGACTTTGATGATTTTAACTTTCACTACATCACCAATGTTGACCACATCCTCCACTTTTTCAGTCCGTTCATAAGCCAATTGACTAATATGACAAAGCCCCTCTTTACCTGGAGAAAATTCAACAAAAGCACCAAAGTTCATAATGCGTTTGACTTCCCCCTCGAACACCATCCCAACTTCTGGCTCTCTTATGATGGCCTCGATCATGTCTCTAGCTTTTTGATTATTCTCAGCGCTGAATGAGGAGATAACCACAATACCATCATCATCCACTTCAACTTGACATTCGAAATTACTTTGGATTGAGCGTATCATTTTGCCACCAGGACCGATGATTCCACCAATCTTTTCAGGATCAATTTGAATATGATCTATCTTAGGCGCATAGTCAGACAGGGTCTGTTTCGGTTGACTGATTTCAGCTTCCATTTTATCAAGCAGGAACTCGAGACCTACTTTCGCTTTCTCAAACACTTGTTTTACCAGATTCATTGAGAGACCGGCAATCTTAAGATCAACCTGAAAGGATGTAATTCCATTCCTAGTTCCTGCCACCTTAAAGTCCATATCTCCGAAGTGATCTTCCTCACCAAGTATGTCAGTCAACATGACGGATTTGTCACCGTCTGTTATTAAACCAACACTGATCCCACCCACGTGAGATTTTATCGGCACGCCGGCATCCATGAGAGCAAGAGAGGCTGAACAAACAGTCGCCATCGAAGACGAGCCGTTCGATTCTAGAATGTCCGACACAACACGAATTGTGTAAGGAAAATCCTCAAACTCAGGCATGACGAAACGGAAGGCCCGCTCTGCAAGATTCCCGTGACCTACCTCCCTCCGACTGACACCAAGATATCGCTTTACTTCTCCAACGCTAAAAGGAGGAAAGTTATAGTGAAGCATGTAACGCTTCTTAAACTCCCCGTCAAGGTCATCGACAAACTGTTCGTCTGATTTTGTCCCTAGTGTGACGGTTGCCAGACTCTGAGTTTCTCCGCGTGTGAAAAGAGAACTGCCGTGAGCCCTTGGCAGTACACCCTGAGACATGGAGACGGGGCGAATTTCATCCATTCCCCGTCCGTCTGAGCGTTTCCCTTCTTCAAGGATTCGTCTCCTGAGCTCTTTCTTTACTGCGTCATCGATCATCCCTTTGACCAAACCGGCACAGTCAGGATATTCCTCTTCAAGGGATTCAATCATTTCATTCTTAAAATCATTCACAAGCTTTCTCCGATCATTCTTGCCATCGCCGGAGACCAGGCCTGGGATCTTCCCTCCCATTTTGGAGTTCACTGCTTCAACTAGAGCAGGGTCTTTATCATCGATTACAAGCTCCCGTTTTGCTTTTGCAATACCCTTAACGAAGTCATTCTGGAAATTCACGATATCCTTGATTACTTCGTGACCGTACTGGACCACGGTGAGGATTTCCTCATCAGAAAGCTCTTTTACCTCAGCCTCCATCATAATGATGGCCTCTTCAGTGCCAGTCATGACTAGATCGAGTTTACTCTCTTTAATCTGCTGGAAAGTGGGATTAACAACAGGTTTCTCATCCAAATAACCAAGCCTCACTGCGGCTACAGGGCCATTCCACGGAATATCGGAAAGCATGAGAGCTACCGATGTACCTATAGTACCCAGTATGTCCGCTGGTGTCTCCTGGTCGGATGACAGAAGGTTAATCATTACCTGCGTTTCACACCGGAATTCCTCAGGGAAAAGAGGCCGGATGGGCCTGTCAGTAAGGCGGCCTGCCAGAATCTCTTTCTCAGCTGGTCGTCCTTCCCTTTTGAAATAACCGCCGGGAATCTTACCGGCGGCATAAAACCGTTCGCGATACTCAACGGAAAGAGGGAAAAAATTAAGCCCTACTCTCGGTTCAGCTTCAGCATTAACTGCACAGAGGACAACGGTGTCTCCGTATGTTATTGTTACGGAGCCGGCTGACTGTTTAGCCATAACGCCTGTTTCAAGTGTTAGCGTCTTCCCCGCTAGTTCGATGGTTTGTTTTCTTGGTTTCATTGTTCTTCTTTCTTTTTTATTTTGTTTTAACCTCTTATACCTAGTTCACTTATAAGGTTTTGATACTGGTCGTAGTCTCTGCGCATAAGATATTTCAATAGCTTCTTACGTTTGCTTACCATCATGATGAGACCGCGTCTGGAATGATTGTCTTTTTTATGTTTAACAAAGTGGCTCTCCAGGGACCGGATACGTTCGGTTAAAAAAGCAACTTGTACTTCTACAGAACCGACATCCTTATCGTCTTTTCCGAACTTGTTTGCAAGTTCAATCTTTTTTTCAGTTGTCAGTGTCATCTATTCTCCTGTTTGTAAATATCTATTCTCTCGAGGCAATATGCCTTGTCTTTGTGTAACTGTTCCACCAATTTTTCAGCTGAACTAAATTTTTTCTCATCCCGAATCCTCTCGAGAAACTGTACTTCAATGGTCTGGTCATAGAGATCTTCAACCTGGCCATTGAATAAATGTATTTCCATAACAAAATCTTTTTCACCAAATGTAGGCCGCGTACCAAGATTAGCCATGCCGTAGAGCCACTCATGTCCAAATGTACCTCGAGCTAAATAAACACCGGGACAAGGAAGAAGCTGTTGATCAAATTTAGGTACAAAATTAGCCGTTGGATAATCTAGGTCGTGCCCTCGGCCGGATCCATGAACCACAGTAGCATCAAAACCGTAAACCCATCCTAGATCGTAGGAAGCCCGTCGGACATGCCCTTCCTTAATAAGTTTCCTCAACCTACTACTGCTGTAAATCACATCCTGGTCGCCCACACTTGAAACAACTTCAAGAGCATAACCGTAGTTATCACTTTCTAGCGAAAGGAACTTTCCATCTCCTTTACGTTCATGACCGAATCGATGATCATAGCCGACTATAATCCTGGAAGGATTGAATTTCCCTACAAGGACTGTTTCGAGAAACTCCGGTGCCGGTGTGGCGGCAAATTCTTTATCGAATGGAACAACCAGCGTTACATCCACACCCATGATTTCCAGAAGCTCCAGTTTTTTGTCAATATTCATGAGTAGCTCAAAGTCTTCACCATCCATAAGCACAGTTTTGGGGTGGGGATGAAAAGTAACTACCACCGAGGTGGCATAAACGGCCTTAGCAGTGGTAACAACACGCCGGACCACTTCCTGGTGACCCCGGTGTAGACCGTCAAATGATCCGATTGTCAAAACGGTCTCTTCGATGATAGGCACATCCTTTATACGACGGTAGACATCCATTTTTCTTCAATCTCGGAAAAGCCAACACAATCCTTTAGCATTAAACCTCCCACCGCTATTCTTTTGAGGGCAGTAAGGTGCCCAACCGTTCCAAGTTTTTCCGCCATATCAGCACCGAGTTGCCGCACGTAAGTTCCCTTTGAACATTTAACTCTGAATTTTATGCAATGGCTTATAAGAGAGAGTAATTCGATTTCATCAATTTTTACCGTCACAGCCTCACGATCAACAGTTACATCCTTCCTGGCAAGTTCATAGAGTTTTTGCCCGTTCAACTTTTTTGCTGAATACATGGGTGGCACCTGTTGAATTTTACCGAGGAACTGGGATAAGAGAACAAGAACCTTACTTTTATCAAGATGTGGAACAGGTTTCTCCTTTGTCACTTTCCCCTCCACATCAAGGGTATCGGTGGAGGTGCCGAGATGGAGAGTCGCTTCATAGGTTTTGAATAGATTTGAATATTTAGTGAGCTTTTTCGTTGATTCACGACCAATCCCTACAACCAACACCCCTTCAGCAAAAGGGTCCAGTGTGCCAGCATGACCTACTTTTCTTTCCCCTGTAAGGCGACGCACTTTGTTTACCACATCAAAGGATGTCCATCCCACAGGTTTGTTAAGAGCAACAATCACTTTACCATTCGCTGAGGTTGGATTTTAGCAATAAGGCGGTCGATTTTTTCCGCCTCCTCATAAGTGTCGTCATAAAAAAATTTCAATTCAGGAATCGATTTGGAAGTGAGATGGCTTCCTAGCCGCCCCCGGAGGAATTTGGCCCGGGAATTGAAGAATGTTTCAATTTCTTTATCTTTTTGCCTAGTGTCAAGAACGCTTATATAGACTTTAGCTATTTTCAGATCATTGGTCATTTTGACGGTGGTAACAGTTGCAAATCCCACTTTTGATGTATCTAGTTCTCTGGAAATAATCTCACTAAGCAGTTTCCTCAGTTCATTGCCGAAGCGATTCGGTCTTGAATAAGGACGGGTTCTCATCTCAATGCCACTTCCTCTCTAAAAAGAATCACGGGAAATCTGGTTTCCAAAGATATACTTAGTTGCGAAAGAGTGGTCTGGAGAAATGATCTGTCATTGGAGACAAGGGCGATCTCAAGCCCGGTCAACTGCCATTTGTCCTGATGAGCCACCTCAGCCACAGACACTCCGTGTGTCTTCTGCAAGTAATTCTTGAGAGGCTTGAGTATTGAGCGTTTTTCTTTAAGTGAGCGCGGGCTCAATAGTTGTAGTTCAAGGTGAAGAATTCCAACAGCCATGGTTTCATATTTCTAAAAATCAACTAATCAACTTCTTCATACTTGGATTGACAATGTAAGCCATCAAGCTTTCAAAGTCCTCTTGACTTCCTCGGTTGTGTAAGTCTCGATGAGGTCACCTTCCTCGAAGTTTTTCATTCCTTCAATTCCGATGCCGCATTCCTTACCGGCATCGATTTCCTTTACGTCATTTTGAAAATGTCTAAGGGAAGTAATTTTTCCTTCTTTGATGATTTCCCCATCACGGCGTACCCTAGCTATATCGCTCTGGGAAATAATACCTTCGATCATTTTGCAGCCAGCAATAGTACCAAGTCTTGAAATTTTGAAGATCTGCAGCACTTCCGCCTGACCAAGAGGCTTTTCAACAATGTCAGGCTCCAAGAGTCCTTCAAGCGCCAGCTTGATCTCATTAATAGCGTCGTAAATCACATTGTAAACTCTGATGTCGACGCCGTTGTTTTTCGCTAAAAGCGTGGCGTTTGGATTGACAGATATGTTGAAACCGATAACAACAGCACCAGAAGCGGTGGCGAGCAAAATATCAGATTCTGAAATGATTCCCACACCGCGATGGACAATATCCACTTTCACTTCATCACTCGGTATATGAGATAGAGCATCTACTAGTGCTTCAATGGAGCCGTCCACATCCGCTTTCAACACAAGAGGCAAAAGTTTGGATGCCCCTTCACGAATATCGGCCGACAGTCTATCGAGGGACATGGTGTGAATTTTCTGGCGATCTATTTCACGTTGAATTCTGTCTCTTTCTCCAGAGATCTTTTTTGCAATTTTTTCATCATCAACAACAGTCAAATTGTCACCTGCCTGAGGTACTGTTTGGAACCCAAGTATCTGCACAGGCTGCGACGGTCCAGCGGATTCTATCCTGACACCCCGTTCATTCATAAGGGCTCTCACTTTACCATTTTTATTAGCACAGATAAAAATATCACCAGGCCTCAGGGTGCCTTTTTGTATCAGGACAGTGGCAATAGGTCCGTGCCCTTTATCAAGTCGGGATTCAATGACAATACCGCGGGCCGGTGCATCAGGATTTGCTTTCAGTTCCAGCACATCTGTCTCCAATGCGAGCAACTCCAGCAAGTCAGTAATACCTTCACCCGTTTTTGCGGAAATTGAAACGCTCTGTACTTTACCGCCCCAGTCTTCAACCAGAACATCATTGTCAGATAACTCTTTCTTTACAACATCAGGGTTGGCATTTGGCTTGTCAATTTTGTTTATGGCAACCACAATGGGAACCCCGGCAGCTTTGGCATGGTCTATGGCTTCAGTGGTTTGAGGTTTTACGCCATCATCAGCGGCCACAATAAGAATGACAACATCCGTAACCTGGGCTCCGCGGGCTCGCATAGCTGTAAATGCCTCGTGACCGGGTGTATCCAAAAATGTGACACTTCGGCCTCCGTCCTCAAGAAACACTTCATAAGCACCTATGTGCTGCGTAATACCACCTGCTTCGCCGGCCACCACATTTTCCCTACGGATATAATCGAGGAGAGATGTTTTGCCGTGATCCACGTGACCCATTATAGTGATCACCGGGGCCCTAGGTTTCAGGAGTTCGATGTTTTCTTCCTCATCATTTTCCATCAACACATTCTCCACTTCCTCTTCCATGAGAACAGCATTGAAGCCGAAATCTTCGGCGATTAGGGATATGGTGGCAAACTCCAACCTTTGGTTCATGGTGGCGATAATACCGAGTTCCAGGCATTTGCTTATGATGTCAGTGGGGCTCACATCCAGAACTTCCGCCAATTCATGAACATTCATGAAATCACGAACGTTTATGCTCTGAACTTCCTCCCCAAAGTCAATTTCCTCGCCCTCACCCCTTTCTCTCCTGTAACGCTTCTTTTTGGTCTTGTGGTCCATGGCCGCCAAGGTACGTTTTATAGTGGATGTAACTGAAATGTCTTCCTTTTCCTCTTTTTCGCCCTCAGTCGGCTTTGCGGGCCGGCGACGAGGACTCTCAATCTTTGACTGTATCTCTGAAAGGTCTACTTTCCGGAATTTGGGTTTTGGCGCCACTTTCTCCACATCAGGCTCAGTCAGAGGTTTTTCCGTAATAAGTTTTTTACCCACCTTAATCTCGTCAGATGTCTCATCCATTTCTCCGTCAATTGTAACATCTTTTTCCTTGCCATCTTGCTGATCAGGCTCGGCGTCTAACAATTCGGCTATATCGGTCTCAGCCGGATCTTCGATTGCCACCTTATCGACTTTTTCCTCTTCATCAGGCATCAGGATTTCAAGAGATGAACTTTCGTTCATCTTTTCCTCAATCATGCGGGAATGGATCTTTTTCCGGGTTTTTTCTTTACGGTAACGTTCAACAGTCTGGAGATCTTTCTCAAATTCTTCAATGACAAGCTGATAGGCTTCCTCATACAGTGGACTCATATGGCTTATAACCTTGATTCCCTGGCTATCGAGAAATTCCATGATATCCAGGTGAGAGATATTCAGATCTTTGGCGACCTGAACAATTCTACGTTTTGGTGAAGCCAATTCTGTCAATTAGATGCCTCCTCAAGCTCAACATTTCCGATATCATCCTCTGTTTCTTTTGCCGGAACTTCATCAGCCTCCCCAACCTCTTCCACTACTTCGCCGTTCGTTTCTTTCTTAGGTGGTTCGGGAATGGAAGCGAGATATTCCTTTATCCGCTCTGAGACAGTTTCAAGCATTTTCGCACCTACGCCTTTAATGGCGAGAATATCTTCTTCAGAAGCGGTATTGAAATCATCCACTGTATTGATTTCGATTTCGTTCAAGAGTGATACCATCCGTTTTGTCAAAGTATCGATTTGTTCGAGAAACACATCCTGGTCTTTATTAACCGCTGTACCTTCATATTCTGATTGCTTCACAGCCTCTATTTTATAACCAGTCACCTCGGCAGCCAGACTAATATTCTGGTAGTTGCGTCCCACACCTGAATCCATTTCCTCATCATCGAAAACTGCCACACAATACTTTGCATCATCATCGATATAAAGGTTCAACGGTTTTGCCGGTGAGAGGGCTCTGGAGATGAGTACCTCAGGTTGCTCACTTTTGTTAATCACATCAATCTTTTCACCATTAAGCTCCCGCACCACCGCCTGGATCCTGCTTCCACGCATGCCAACACAGGCACCCACAGCATCAATTCTTCTGTCATGAGACAGGACAATAATTTTCGCACGCTGGCCTGGCGCCCTGGCAATGGTCAGTATCTCGATAATGCCGTCTTCGATTTCAGGAACCTCCATCTCAAAAAGTTTAGCCAGGAACTGATTGTCAGCACGGGAGACAACAATATCCGGGCCACTAGCTCTCATTTCCACGGATTTTACCAGTGCTCTAAGGGTCTCACCTCTTCTGTAGCGTTCATTGTGGATCGTTTCCGTGCGGGGCATGCGTAGTTCACTCTGTTCTATATGAATATGAATATTGTCCCGGTTCACCTGTCGCACATCACCGATGACCACTTCACCCACCCTGTTGAAATAATTTTCGAAGGAATGTTTTCTTTCGATATTTTTGATCTGATGACTTAAAAATTGCTTGGCGGCGACGATAAGCCGACGACCGAAAGAGGTGGGGTCAATAACGTCCACAAAGAGATCACCCAGCTGCATATCAGGTTCGATTTTTTGAGCGTCCTTCAAGGAAATTTCAGTGCCGAGATTTTCTACTTCCTCAACTACTTCCTTATCCTGGTAAATTTCAAGCTCGCCACGCTCAATATTTACTACAACGTCGCAGTTCTCCGCTGAGCCGTATTGACGCTCGATCAAAGATTTGAACAGTTCTTCGAGAATCGTACCGATCTCGGTTCTGTCAATATTTTTCTCTTTTGCAATGTCAGAGAAACTCTGAATCAGTTCCTGTTTGTCCAACACTTTCTCCTAAGAAGCTTAACGGATGACAATAAGTCCCTTTTCTATATCGCCAAAGCGAAATAGAAGCAGACCTTTTTTATTTTCGATGGTAACTACCGATTTTTCAGCGCTGACCACTCTACCTTCTGCCGGATTGGGAATTCCATCGAGCTCATGATAAATTCTCACCTGACGTCCCACGTTGCGCTCATACTGGAACCTCTCCGTCATTGGAAAATCGATTCCCGGAGAGGTCACTTCCAGCCTTATGCCACCATGAAAGAGCTCACCAATACGAGGATCCTGTTTTATGGTGCGAGTCAGTTGGGAAATTTCATTGAGGGTTATACCCTCTATTGTATCCACAACTAATTTCGCATGATCGCCTGAGGCAGTACAGTCAACTAGAAACACCTCTGACCCTGTGACAATTTCCTCGAGAATTTCACTCAAAACCATCTGTCATTCCGACTTTTCAAATAGCCTGATACAAAAATGTGGGTTTCAGACCCACATACAGCATATTAAGTTAGAGGATAATCAGCACGGCACCAAACCAAATACTCTGAGTAAAACAGAGAAACTAACAGGTGCTATGACTTAGACTTTAAAACAAGATATTTGGATTTTATCCTGGAAATTTCACCCTGAAGTTGATCAAGGGTGTTTTCTTCCGGCCCAACTTTATTGATGAGGGAATCAGCCTTGTCCAGATCTCCGCTCTTTAGATAGCAGTCAGCCGCTCTCAGCATATTACGCCGGGATGAAATTTCAGTAACTGCAATTTCAGCAGCTAGCTCATAGTTTTCGGCCGCCCCGGAATAGTCTCCACCTTTTTCATCCAATTCACCCAGCATTTGGTAGGCCCCGGTCCTGAGAGATGGTGATGAACCGTTTCTTGCGTAACTCTCCGCATATTCCCTGACTTCGGCATCGTTACCGGTGTTCATCTGAACCTGAGCAAGATAATATAATGCTGTTTCACCGCTTTTTGTGGAACTATACTGGTCAATGAGCTGATCAAGGTCGGTAACTGCTTCGATGTTGTTTCCCGCCTGGTAATGACTCATAGCTGACGCCAGGATCCCGTCGGCTTCTGTGGAAGCACCAGAACGACTCGAACGGATGAGAAGAACAGCCACCGCTACAATCAACACCCCTCCCCCTATTCGGAAAATTAGTTTTCTGTTATCCTCAAAAAACTGTTTCCCCTTATAGATTGTCTCCAAAAGAGGATCCTGTTTAATCTCTTTTATTGTGATCTTTCTTTTTGGTTTAAGCAATTTTAATTCCTAAGAAAAATGCCAGATAATTTAAATCCTCTAGCTGACATTATCAGCTACCGGCTTTCTAACCGAAATATAGACTGGTACCCCCGACAGGATTCGAACCTGTGGCCCTTCGCTTAGGAGGCGAATGCTCTATCCAACTGAGCTACGGGGGCATAGATTGAGAAATTAGGCAGGCTTATTCAATTGAACAGAGATAGAAAAAGGAAATCTCCCTATTTGGCATCAATCCTCTTCACTGCCTAACTCCCTGGTCATAAGTTTGCTTACCGCTTCTTTCGGGTCCCGTCCCTCATAGAGGGATTCATATACCGCATCACATATGGGCATCTCCACTGATTGTTTTTCAGATAGCGCTTTTACCGAAAGGGACGTCTTTACCCCTTCCGCCACCATTATCATTTCGTCAAGAATCTTATCCAGAGAGCGTCCTTGGCCGATCTGTTCGCCCACGTAGCGGTTCCGGCTGTACCGGCTCAAGCAGGTGGCAATAAGATCACCAATTCCACTGAGGCCCGAAAATGTTTCCGGTTTCGATCCTACGGCAACACCCAGCCGGGTGATTTCCACAATTCCGCGTGTAATAAGAGCAGCTTTAGTATTATCGCCAAAGCCTATGCCATCACACACCCCAGCTGCCAAGGCAATAACATTCTTCACCGAACCGCCCAGCTCTACCCCCACAATATCGCTGTTAACATAAACACGCAGTGATGGTGAAGAAAAAACTTTTTGAACAAGGTCTGTTGATTTGGAGTCCACACCACCGGCCACTAGAGTAGTTGGCAAGCCTCGAGCCACCTCTTCGGCATGACTTGGCCCGGAGAGGGTTACTACATTTTTCTCAGCTATATCCCCGCACTCCATAATCACTTCACTCATCCGTTTCAGCGATTCATTTTCGATTCCTTTGGCAAGATTTACATATACGATACTCTCAAATAACTTGGGGAGACTGTTCATCACATCCCTTACTCCTTGGGATGGGATTCCCAAGACCACCAGCTCAGGTTTTCCCACATCATCCATGGATTCAACGAAGCGAATGGAAGGTGAGAATTGCAAGCCGTCAAAGAACGGATGGGTTCGCTTTTCAGCCATCTGTTTCAGTTCCTCCACGTTCTTGTGCCAGACGGTGACATGGTGCCCCTTTTTCGCCAGGTGCTCTGCAATGGTACCGCCCCATGATCCTGCACCTAGAATCACTACATTTTTTATGGGATAATTAATTGCCACTAACCGATAGTTTTACGAACCTCTTCACTAACTCTAACACCAGATTTGATAGCACCGTTCATGGATGCACCTGTGGTATGTTCACCGGCAAAATGGACAATTCCTTCCTGGCGCCCGGCAATTGCCCTGAAGTCCCTTGACTGACCAACCCCAAGGCTAGAATAGCTTCCTTGAGTAAAGGGATCTTCATTCCAATATTTCATCGTGCCATTCTCCCAGTATCTCTCCGCTTCATTCCATATCTCTGATACCACTTTTCTGGCTTTGATCAGTCTGTTCTCAGGCGTGAGCCGGCCTATTTTTTTGGCATCTTCAGCAGAGGTGAAGGTAACCAAAAGTCCTCGCGGACCGGGCTGGTCGATAGGGAAATGATAAACGCGTCTCAGCGGTGTATCAGTGAAAACTCTCTGACCAACACTACCGGGATCATTCCAGAAACGTCTTTTAAACTGCATTGCAAATTTCATCACTTCGCCATATTGAAGTTCCCGAATGCACTTCATCTTATCATCAGGAAACCTGTTTGACATGGTCACCTTCCGCAAGGTGCTAAAGGGCATGGCAATAACAACACGGGGTGAGGTAATTGTGGCCATTTTACCCCCTTCTTCAAACGACACTTCAACCTCTTTTTCCCTCATCGATATTTTCCGTACGGGCTTCCCATATTTAATTGATTCTGAAATCTCCCTAGCAAAACTCTTAGGCAGCTGATCGTTACCGCCCAAGATTCGTCCTTCATCTGTATTTTCGTTAAATCCTAATGCATGGTAATGACCCAGAACAAAACTAAGGGCATTTGCCTGATCCGGTCTAATAGTACTTTCAGTGGCGTTTGTATATGTATATAGTTCAACAATATCTCTCGGTGCTTTTTCTTTTTTCAACAGTTCTGCCACGGACATTTTATCTAGGTCCAATACCTCAGGAGGGAGGTTATTTATATCATCAATCTTGTTGAACCAGTGTTTGATATATTTCCGCTCGTTGGCAAATAGTTTACCCGGTTCTACGCCTTCAAAAGGCAAGGTCTGTTTCTGTTTTATGAAATCAGACATTGAGTACCGGCGTCCACGGACATAAATACCATCATAGAGTTTAGCCGTAAGGAGTTCCAGGCCGAACTTTTTGCAATATTTGCGTACGTAGGTATCGCTTGCATCCACATATTCAGCACCCATTTCTGCGTAAAGCCCATCGGCAAATGGATCACGATAGGTTCTTACTCGCCCACCTGGTCGGGTTCTAGCCTCTAAGACAGTGACATCATAACCAGCCTTGTCCAACTCATAAGCACAACTCAAACCGGCAAGCCCAGCCCCCAAAACCAGAACATTTTTCTCGGAACCTGGAGCAGATGAAAAAGCACGAGCAGCTAACATTGGTGTCGCCGTAGCAACGGCCATGCCTGTTGTGCTCGTTTTTATGAACTTTCTTCTAGATATTTTTTTCATTTGCTCCTTCTGACTTTATTGTTGTGGAATTATACATTTTATCGATTAAATCAACATATTTTTCTTCAATGATTCGCCGTTTAATTTTTAGTGTTGGCGTCAGCTCTCCACTGTTGATTGTCCATTCATTGCTAAGTAACTCAAATTTTCGAATAGATTCATATCTTGAAAAGTTTTTCATGGCCTTATTCACAATTCCGTCATACAGTGAAAGGATTCGTTCATCCTTTACGAGATCTTCACTATCATCAAATTTGATCCCCTCTTTTACCGCGTAACCTTTCAGCACTTCAAAAGCTGGCACAATAAGTGCTGATATGAAATTGCGTTCGTCGCCTATTGCCAAAGATTGTTCAACGTACTTTGAGGCAATGAGTGAATTCTCTAACGGCGATGGAGCAACGTTCTTCCCACCGCTGGTGACAATTATATTTTTCTTCCGATCAGTAATTCTTAAAAACCTATCTCCATCAAACTCTCCTATGTCGCCGGTGTGAAGCCAGCCGTCTTCATCAATGGTATCTCTGGTGGCTTCTTCATCTTTGTAATAACCCAACATATTATTTGAACCGCGGTTCATAATCTCCCCATCTTCAGCGATCTTCACCTCCATTCCGGGAATTGGTTTACCAACTGTGCCAAATTTGAAATCGTCAATACTGCTAGCTGTCATCACTGGACTTGTCTCCGTCAGTCCGTAACCCTCTAATATAACAATCCCCACAGCACCAAAAAATTCCCCTATTTTGTTAGAAAGAGGGGCCGCCCCTGAAATACAGTGCTTCAATCGTCCTCCAAACTTTTCTCTTATCATAGTAAAAACAAGCCTGTCAGCTACGGCACATCGGAATTTCAGTCCTAATGGCACTGATTGGTGCGTCATTCTGAATCTTAAAGCTTTTTTCCCTATATTGATAGCCCACCAAAAAATCTTCTGTTTAATGAAGGTTTTATTGGCCACATAGTCGAGGATTTTTTTGTACATTTTTTCATAGAATCTGGGAACACTCATGAATACGGTAGGACGGACTACCATGATGTTTGCACCAACGGTTTCTATATTTTCAGCATAGTGAATTTCTCCGCCCACACCAAATACACCAAAATGACCTACGGTCCTTTCGAAACTGTGGCTCAAAGGAAGAAATGACAAATGGACATCAGTTTCATCAGTAGGTGTGACTTGATGAACAGAAATAAGGTCAGAAATGATGTTTTCATGTGTTAGCATTACACCCTTAGGGTCTCCCGTGGTTCCACTAGTATAAATAAGGGTAGCCAGATCGCCCGATCGGACAGCATTAATAAGAACTTCCAATGATCTCATTTTTATTTCCTGTTTACTTTTTTCCAAAAGCTGATCCCAGGTAATACTTGCTGGATGGTCAATGGAGCTATTATCCATCACCACCATCATCTCCAAGAATGTTGTATCTTCAATGAATGAAACAATCTTCTCAGCTTGTGCCTTGTCCTCTACAAAGACCACTTTGGCCTCTGAATTGATAATGATGTACTTTATTTGATTGGGGACAAGCGTTGGATATATGGAAACTGTAACACCACCCAGACAAATTGTGGCGAAGTCGGCCATGGCCCATTCAGGACGATTATTAGAAATGATTCCAACTCGGTCTCCTTTACCAACGCTCGATGCAGAAAGTCCAAAAGACAACTTGGTAACGATTTGTTCAATTTCTCTAAAGCTGAAACTATTCCAAATACCATCATTATTTTTACAATAGTATGTTTGTCGATTAGCGTGACGGCGGCAATTATCAAGAAAAAGAGCAGCGAGTGTAGCGTATTGTTCCACAGATAACAAATCTGAAACAGTTCAGATTGAGGATTCGAAATATATTGACAAATCAGAGACGAAGTCTATATTTTTCCTGCCTCCCAATCATACTATTTTGCCGGGATGGC
>JYMV01013076.1_pt1 | contig 37336 bp, 22 predicted proteins | sample 338911 | NCBI WGS metagenome assembly JYMV01 (sample SAMN03354496, study PRJNA234377) | hydrothermal vent metagenome | biome: Deep sea; feature: Hydrothermal plumes at the Eastern Lau Spreading Center, Western Pacific Ocean; material: Seawater | place: Tonga | collected 2009 | depth 2000 m m | reverse complement strand
TAAAAGTAAAAGTAAAGAAATGGGATAAAGTCGTAACTATCGGTCGTACGCATCTCATGGACGCAACTCCTATTCGCATGGGTCAGATTTTTTCTGGTTACGAAGCCGCAATCGAATATGGAATTTTCCGAGCAGAGCGCGCAATGATGCGGCTTGCAGAAAACATGCCTATTGGCGGAACTGCTGTAGGCACTGGTATCAATACGCATCCAAAATTCGCTTCACTCGTCTGCCGAGAGCTATCTAAAGCAACAAAAGTCTCGTTCAAGGAAGCTGCAAATCATTTCGAAGCACAAGCTACTCGAGATTGTGTTGTTGAAGCGCACGGCGAACTAAAAACTATTGCAACGAGTCTTTCTAAAATTGCTAATGACATACGATGGCTTGGCTCAGGACCAAGGTGTGGACTATTTGAGTTAACACTTCCTGCCGTCCAGCCAGGGTCATCGATTATGCCTGGCAAAGTTAACCCCGTAATTTGTGAAGCTGCAATGCAAGTCTTTTGTCAAGTAGTTGGCAACGACGTTGCCATCACGACAGCATCGTGTGGTGGCGTTGGATCTATTTTAGAATTAAATCTTTGCATGCCTGTAATCGCAGAGCGATTGACTGAATCAATCATGTTGCTCGCTGGTACTGTTTCTACTTTAGATGAAAAATTAATCCAAGGCCTTGAAGTCAACAAGGAAATTGCAGAAGGGCTCGTCGAACAGAGTTTAATGGTTGGCACAATTTTAGCACCAGTTATTGGATACGACCAAACTTCTAACATTGCCAAGGAAGCATTCAAGACAGGTGAAACGATTCGAGAAATTGTATTGCGTAAAGGATTACTTAACGCAGATGAATTAGATAGTTACCTTAATTTCCGTGAAATGACTGAACCACACGGGTAACTCGGCGATAAATCATCAATTCAATGCAAAGATTGCTTCAATCGTGCATAATGGGCGTTAGCTAATGGCAATACACTCACCCACAAAGAAACATCTTGGATTGTTTGGCGTGTTTGCTCTCGCAACCGGCGCAACGTTGAGTAGTGGTTTTTTTCTTTTGCCAAGTTATGCAACGCAAATGGCAGGGCCAGCGGTAGTCCTTGCCTACCTTATTGCAGGGTTACTATTAATACCGCCAATGCTAAGCAAAATTGAACTCGGCACTGCGATGCCCCGGTCTGGTGGAGCATATTATTTTCTAGATCGAAGTCTCGGCCCAATGGTTGGAACAATAGGCGGGTTAGGCATTTGGCTTGCGCTACTCTTAAAAACCGCCTTCGCGCTTGTTGGGATGAGTGCGTACATACAATTATTTCTACCCGCAGAAACAAGTGAATCCGTTTACACCATGATTGCACTGGGGCTTGTTGTCTTTTTTGGTGGGTTGAATATATTAGGAGCAAAGAAAACAACTTCATTCCAAATCGTACTCGTTGTGATGTTACTAGCGCTTCTAAGTTGGTTTCTCACCGCTGGAAGTTTAGAAATTAAACCTGCTAACTTCTCAAATTTCTTCGGCAAAGGGTCAGAGAATATTCTCTCTGCGGCGGGTCTTGTGTTTATTAGTTATGTCGGCGTTACAAAAGTAATTAGCGTTGCAGGTGAAATTAAAAACCCAGAACGAAACCTGCCTCTTGGGTTATTTCTTGCGATTGGAACAGCAATCTCTGTCTATATTATTGGTCTCATCGTGATGATCGGAGTTAGTGGAACAGAAGGTGTCACATATGCTGACGGCGAAATCAATATGACACCGGTTTCATCTGTTGCATCTGAAATTACTGGTTCTTCAACTGGCGGTTTGATTATGGCAATTGCAGCAATCTTTGCATTTCTCTCGGTTGCCAATGCAGGAATCCTTAGCGCTTCAAGATATCCGCTTGCAATGAGTCGAGACCACTTGCTTCCACCTTCGCTTCGAAAAGTAGATGGAAAAGGAACACCGATTATTGGAATTATTGTTTCTGCAAGTTTTATTGTTCTTGTCATTTTGTTTTTAGACCCACTTAAAATTGCAAAGTTAGCGAGTGCATTTCAATTACTCATGTTTGCACTCCTTTGCATTTCGGTAATTGTGATGCGAGAAGCAAAACTAGATTCGTATGACCCAGGATTTCGTGCTCCGTTCTATCCTTGGTTACAAATAATTGGCACTCTGGCTTGCATTTCAATTATTGGCGTGATGGGCTGGATGCCCGCACTCTTTTCTGCTGGCATAGTCGTCGTAGGAATTATCTGGTACTTCGTCTATGCAAGAAAACGTGTCGATAGATACGGTGCGATTTACCACATCTTTGAAAGACTTGGACGAAAACGATTTGTTGCCCTCGATGCAGAACTGCGTGGGATCCTCAAAGAAAAAGGACTACGAGCTAACGACCCCTTCGATGAAATCGTTGCAAAATCAAGAGTCATCGACGCAGCGACTGACGCATCGTTCGAAGACATTGTTACCTTAGCATCTGAAGAACTTGCTTCGTTACTACCGACCACCGCAACTGCTCTTGCAGATGGTTTCTTAGAAGGAACTCGGGTTGGCGCAACTCCTGTTACAGGCGGAGTTGCTCTCCCACACCTGCGAGTTCCAGATATTGAACAACCCATCATGATTATCGCGAGAAGTCGTGACGGAATTACAATTAATGTTGGCGATGTATTTGGAGGCAACCACGCAGAAAAAGCCATTCATGCCATCTTCTTCTTGGTTAGCCCTGAATCTGACCCATCGCAGCATTTAAGATTACTCGCGCAACTTGCTGGTCATGTTGACCAACAAGGATTTATGCCACGCTGGCTAAATGCAAATACAAATCAAGAGATGAAAGAAATTTTATTGCGTGAAGATAGATTTGCATCATTGCACCTCGAGATTGGTACGCCAACTGAACCATTAATAAATTTGCCAATTCACCAACTCGGTTTCCCAGAAGGTTGCCTTGTTGCACTAATCCACCGTAGAGGTCATATGGTTGTTCCACGCGGTAGCACAATACTTGAAGACGGCGATCAACTAACAATTATCGGTGATGAGCGTGGTACAAGAGCATTGAAGAAACGGTTTAAAACAACGTTTTCAGAGAGTGACTAAGTACGAATCGTATAATTAGATAAACATATAAATAACAAAAGCCCTAACTTGTGTTAGGGCTTTTGTTATTTCTTGAGGAGAAAGCTAGGAGAGAGGAAGAGAGAGTTGGAAAGAAAAAGGGAGAATTAGGAGAGGAGAATTTTCTATTTTTATTACGAATTCGTTTGTAGAGGGTTCATTTGTTTTGTTGTTTTTTAATAATCTTGCTACTCCTACTACGCGGAACAATTAAATATGTGAACCCAATTTCCCCATAATTTTCAAAAAGTATGTTTATTGCCTAAAAAAGCAGTTTATTGTTCTACTAAAGTGGTTTCATCTGTTTCAGAAAGGTTCTTTTGCACCTGTACAAACATATCCGCGAGAGCAAAATTAGTCGAATTTGCTTCCACAACGGGCTGAATCACCGCTAACATTTTTCGAATAAACGCATCTGAGCGACCTATTCGCTGCCCTTCTTGGCACATAAATGCATATGGATCGACCATCCGCACCAAATCATTTCTTGCGTCGGCATCGTCTGTATTTAGAACTAAACGGTCTTGTAATAAAACAAGAGCAATTTCAATGGTATCAAGGCCGTTATCAAGTTCTCCGCTATCAAGGATCGATTCGCCCAAAAAGAATGTACACCATGCTAAATCACGTGGCGCTCTGCCATTTTCTGGGCTTTCCGCAACAAGCCCTTGGTAGATATTCCTAGCTTCTGTGTAGTAAGCAGATGCATCAGCATATTCTTTTTTTGTCCATTTAATATATCCAGTACGTTGAAGAATGTTTGCCAAATCTCTTTTAAATGTCGGCTCATTCCCATTTAATGCAACACGGTTTCGCCTAGAAGAAATTGCATCTTTTAGGAGTTCATTCACTTTCGCGACGTCGCCAAGTTTTCCGTACGTATCTATTCTCGACATTGCAAAACTATCTTTTAATCTCATTACTGACAATTCAGGAAATGCTGCCACATATTTGTCGTAGTGCGAATCTGCTTTTACTAACGCTTCGAGACACTGAATATATTCTTCTTTCACCCAATGCATATCAAAAATGAAGTTGTAAGAGATTGCGAGGTTGAATTGATGTTTCAATTCACCGCTAGCAACTAAATCTTCAAATATGACAATGGCTTTTTGATAATATTTAAGCGCTTGAATATAATCGCCTTCGCTGGAACCACGAACACTTCCGAAAAACGCGCCTTGACGTAAATAGATAAGCGCAATTTCAGCCCTAATTTCAGGTGAATCGCCAGCCTTCGTCTGTAAGTTTTCTAAATAACCAAGCGTAGTATCCAGTACTAATTTGCGAACTTCCGATGCCGCATTTAACTTAACGATGCCGTTGTAAAATTCGCCGCCAAACATGTGTGACATTCCAAGAATTTCATCGAAACCCGCTTGTGCAATATTGCGTTGCTCTTCTGCAATAATTGTTTGTTTTTCAGCAACAACTTTTTGACGGTTCGCTTCAACATATCCCATTGTTGTGCCAACTAAGCCAAGCATGACGGAAATTGCAAGTAGAATTACTGCAGCACAAGTTCGTTTGTACTTTTTTGTGAACAACCTTAATTGGTAACTAATGCTTAACGGACGTGCGAGGATTGGTTCATTGTTTAAGAAATGATGTATATCACTCGCTAGCTCAGCGGCTGATTGATATCGTCTTTCTCGATCTTTTTCCATTGCTTTCAAAGCGATGGTGTCGATATCGCCTTTCAGTGTTGTGCTAATTGTTCCAAGTGATTCTGGGCGTTGTTCCTTAATCACCCTGACAGCTTCATGAATTGCTTGCCTTCGTAAATCGTAAGGCAACTTGCCAGACAACAGTTGAAACAAAATAACCCCAAGAGCATACACATCACTACGTGTGTCAATGCAATCTGGATCTGCATCGCATTGCTCGGGACTCATATATTGCAACGTGCCAATGAGTTGCCCCATCGTTGTTTGCATTGTTGTAACAGCAAGGTCCGCATCAGTCGCTCTTGCAACACCAAAGTCGATAATTTTAGGTTCGCCTTGGTTATCAACCAAAATATTGTCGGGCTTGAGGTCGCGGTGAATAACACCTTTTTGGTGACCGTGATGTACTGCTTCGCAAATTTTCTGAAACAACTCCAGACGGTCTTTTATAGAGAGATCGCGTTTTTGTGCATATTCCACAAACCCGATTGCTCCGGGAATGTACTCCATTGCAAAAAATGGGCTTTCGCCATTTTCACTCTCCCAAGTGCCTGCTTCAAAGATTTGAGCGATATTTGGGTGGCTTAACTTTGCAAGGGTTTGCGCTTCAAATTGAAATCGGCGCAAAGCCATGTCGCTCCCTGCGCCTGCTTTAATAATTTTTAATGCTACTCGCCTTCTTGGAGCTTCTTGCATTGCTTCATACACAACACCCATACCACCGCTGGCGATGACTCCCAAAATTTTATACCTACCAATTTCGGAAGGCATTCCAGTCGTAACAAATTTGCCCTGTTCAGGAACACTTCCCTTGCCTGAATCGTCACTTGGCAACCCAATGGTTTCAGCATTTGGATCTGTTGGAAAATCGCTTTTTGTCATTGGCTAACTGGCCTTCCTTCACGGTGTAGTAAATAACCTTACACACATACTACAATAGCACCGATACTTTGAATAGCATCATAAAAAGTGAAAACTTGGTCAATTCAGTACATGATGTTACAATTTTAATGAATAATCAACGCCGTGACACAAAAACCACAACAACCAAATAGTTTATTATTGAATCAAATACATGGGAAAGAGCTACCTGTCATCTTTGCTCTTCCTGCAGACGAGTTGACATTAGGCCGTAGCCCTGAATGTTCATATCAATTGACGAATAGATATGTATCTAGAAAACACGTCACGTTTAACTTCGATAGCACTCATTGGATTTTAAAAGATTTAAAAAGCAGAAGTGGTACTTACTTAAATACCATTCGGATGGAATCTGAGGAAGAAGTACCACTTCATACCGACGACTTAATTCAGATCGGGCCTTGGAAATTTTTAGTGCGAATCGGTTTAGAAGACCTAAATCTTAATCCGGAAATGGTGGACGAACTTGACAAACTACCATTACATGAAAAAGGCGATGACGTTCCAACGTTAGTTCGTACTGTAAACGGTCGCTACGAAACAAACATGGATTTATTGCTTCAACTTAAATCCGATGAAACAGTTAATAGAGAAATGGGATGGGGAATATTTGTAGACCGATATGGCCCAATTATATGTGGGTTTGCTCGAAACGCTGGATTACCAAGCAGCGAAGCTGACGACATCATGCAAACAGTTCTGTTTAACTTTTTCAAAGTCGCTGATCGCTTTCAGTACGACCCAAGCAAGGGTCGTTTTCGAGGTTACTTAAAACGAATCACGCTCAATGCCATACGGCAACGGTATCGCAAAAAGCGAGAACAAAACTTAGATACACACGGTATGAATATTGCTGAAGACCAGAGAGATGAGCTTGAAGCAGCATTCGACCGGGAATGGGCTGAGCACTTACTTTCAGAAGCAATGACTGAAGCCCGACCAAAGTTTGAACCAAAAACTTGGGACGCTTTTGAACTGTATGGAAGGCGGGGAATGAGCTCAGAGCGAGCTGGCGAACGACTTGGAATGACCCCAGAATCTGTACGGCATGCAAAAAGTAGAGTTATGCGCGCAGTTCGCGAAATTGTCATTCGTCTTCGCGAAGAAGAACTATAAAATCCGCTTTTGTAACAACGATATAATCCTATTCATCAGCGCTCGTAGCTCAGTTGGATAGAGCACCGCTTTCCTAAAGCGAAGGTCGCAGGTTCGAATCCTGCCGGGCGCGTTATGGAATTAACTACTTTTTTTGCTGTTGCAGTAGGTGGCGGCACTGGCGCAGTCCTTCGATATTTTATTGCAAATGTTGGTCAATCTTGGACCCCATCGAATTTTCCACTTGGAACACTACTCGTGAACATTATTGGGTGTGCTCTCATAGGATTCGTAACAGCTCTACTCATCGGTCCATTATCACAACATCGAGAATTTCTAAGATTAGTACTCATCGTCGGATTACTTGGCGGTTTTACAACTTTTTCAACATTCGCACTCGACTCATTTGAACTCTTCGAAGATGGTCGAATACGACAAGCGGTGATGTACATTGTTCTAAGTAATGTATTTGGCCTTGTTGCAGCGTGGGGCTCGTACAAATTCGGCTCTATACTGTTTACAACAACGTCAGCATAACGCTACGTAAAGGATTATTACTATGATTACTCTTTGTTTACTAGCATCAACAATGTTCGCTTTTCAAGAAGTTGAGCCAGAAATTAGTTCCGCGCCAGAAAGAGAATGGCGAACTCCAGCTGAAATAGAGGCTCGGTTACTTCAACTGGATTCAACTGAAACTGCAGTTGAAATTTCTACAATTGGGTATTCCAATAGTGGTTTACCAATTCGATGTATTCAAGTTGCAAGAGAGGGAAACATACCAATTGACACTCGCACTGCACTACTGGTCGTTGCAGGTATTGACGGCGACCTGTTACTTGGCACAGAAGTAGCAACAGATTTGGTAAGCACCTTGCTTGAAATGGAACCCGATGCTACCGCTTCATTACTTCAAACACATAAACTTTTTATCATTCCGCAAGTAAATCCAGATGCGGCAAATTTTTATTTTCAACCAATTCAAAACGAACAACGACGAACGCTTACACCTACAGATGATGACCACGATGGAGTTCATGACGAGGATGGTACTGAAGACTTAAACGGAGATGGGTACATCACAATGATGCGTGTTCCTGATCTAGAAAAAGCAATGTACGTTGCAGATCCTGACGAACCAAGATTACATGTATCACCAGAGCCACTTGATGGTCAATCTGCCGACTTTGTTTTGTATTCTGAAGGTATTGACAATGATGGCGATGGGAAGTTCAACGAAGATGGAATTGGTGGAGTTGACCTAAACAAAAATTTCATGCATGGGTACAAATACCATGGAGATGGCGCTGGAGTTTGGCAACTTTGCGAGAACGAATCTAAGGCACTTGCTGACTTTGTCCTGCAACACCAAGAGATTGCATTCATACTTGTGTATGGACAACACGATACTCTTTCAAAACCGTTTTCTGAAAATGGCAACGACCCTGCAGGCGCACCTAAAAAACTTGCTGAGGGTGATGTTGATTTATACAAACGGATTAGTGAAAAGTTTGTCGAAATCACTGAACTTACAAAAGTAGATCAATCGAGTTGGGATGGAAGTTTTGTTGCGTGGGCGTATGCCCAATATGGAGTCCCTGCTTTCTCTACGCCATTGTGGACAAGACCTGAGCAGGAAAAAATAGAAAATGCTGCTGAAATAACCGAAGTAAAACAAGATGGTGAACAAGGTGAAGATTCTTCACGAAGACCTTCCATGCGTGGCGAATTTGATCGGCAAGCCATGCTAGATGAATACGATACAGACGGTGATGGCGAACTTGATGATAGTGAACGGGAAAAGTTTCGTGATGCAATGCAAGCGCAGCATGGTGGCCGAAGAGGTGGAGGGCAACGTGGAGCAAGGGGTGGACCGCCACAAAGTGGAGGGCCAAGCAACACCCCCTCTGACGATTCCGGTTTAACACCATCAGGCATTGGTGATATTTCACAAGAGACGATCGATGACATAATGGCTGCTGCGGAGACTGCAGGCTATCCAGTGACCGATGAAATGATGGAAGAGATCACTCCTGAAGACATTGAACAATTCGCAAAAATGTCTGGTGTTGAAATTAGACGTGTCAAAAGTAAACAGGACAGTACGTCGCCATCTGGAGTTGAGGAGAAGTGGCTTGCCTATTCAGATAATCAACGCAATGGTGAAGGTTTTATTGAATGGACAACATTTGAACATCCACAACTTGGGGCAGTTGAAATTGGAGGTTGGGTCCCCTACTTCAAATCACTTCCACCCACCGATACCATTCCATCAATAACAGAAAATCAAGCAAAATTTGTTATTGAAATGGCAAGTAATCTTCCAAACGTTCGGCTTACTGCTCCAAGTATTAAAAAACTCAGTAACGGTTTATGGGAAGTTACGGTTGCGGTCATCAATGATGGTTGGCTGCCAACTGGCACTGCGATGGCGAAGAAAAATAAACGTGCTCGACCATTAGTTGTACGCTTAGATGTGCCAAATGAAACTGTTTTGTCTGGCAGAAAAGTAAACTTGATTTGGTCGCTTGATGGTGAAGGAACTAGAAAGTGGTACAAGTGGATAATTCAAGGTAATGCAAACGAAAAAATAAATTTAATACTTTTTAATGAAAAGTACGGAAGTAATACCATTACATTTCCGCTTAAAGAAACAGAAGGAAGTGATGCTTAATGAGATTACTTACAACATTACTACTATTTTTTATTACTTCGACTTCGTTTGCACAAGCACCCTACCCGTCGAAAGTTGATTTGCGATTTGACCACTGGTATGACTATGCCGAAATGTCTAAAGCATTACATGACTTAGTTGATGCATATCCAGAACTACTTAGTATTGAATCTATCGGACAAAGTGTGGGCGGAAGAGAACTTTGGTTAGTTACATTAAATAATCCTAAAACAGGAAGTGACAGAGAAAAGACAGCGATGTTTATAGATGCAAACATCCACGGCAATGAAATCCAAGCCGCTGAAACTGTCCTCTATTCCATTTGGTATCTTTGTAAAAGTTATGGAGTAATCGAACGAATCACAGAACTTATAGACGAACGATCCTTTTACTTCATGCCCATGGAAAACCCAGATGGTCGAGAAGTTTGGTTTCACCAACCAGCAAACCCACATTATTTACGCGGTGGAATCCGACCAGTTGACAATGACCACGACGGATTACTAGACGAGGATGGGCCAGATGACCTTGATGGCGATGGTCACATTACTTCTATGTGGATTCGAGATGAATTAGGTCGGTACGAAATAAATGAAGATGACCCGAGATTTTTCAAACGCGTTGCTTCAGACGATCCTCCGGGTGGCTGGTCGAGGCTTGGCGAAGAGGGAATCGACAACGATGACGATGGCAGAATAAATGAAGATGGAATAGGTGGCTACGACCCAAATCGAAATTGGCCCGCAGATTGGCAACCAGAATGGATTCAATTTGGTGCGACCGATTACCCCTTTAGTTTGCCGGAGACGAAAGCAATTGGTGATTTTTTACTAAATCATCCAAACGTTGCGGCGTGCCAAAGCTACCACAATTCTGGTGGCATGATTCTTCAAGGACCAAGTGCTTCTTACATGAAGTACCCCAGTTCAGATATGCGAGTGCATACAGCAATCGCAAATAAGGGAGCGGAAATGCTTCCTTTTTATGATCCCATGATTGCGTATAAAGATTTATACACAGTCCATGGAGGCGAAGATGGTTTCACATACGAAGCGCTAGGAATCGTTAGTTTTACAAACGAATTGTGGACTGAAAAAAGAATGCTTGCAAACGGAAACGATCCATCAAGAGAAGAACGGACCAGTTTCAGAGACCATTTGCAATTTGAAGATGTATTTATTCCATACCATGAAGTCGAACATCCAACGTACGGCAAAGTAATGGTTGGTGGAACTAAAAAATATTCTAGCCGTGTGACGCCTCCTTGGATGCTTGAGGAAGGTTGTCACCGTAACTTCGCATTCACGATGTTTCATGCAGACGAAATGCCGCTTCTAACGTGGGGAGCGCTTGATATAAAACGGATGGGAAACAATCTGTGGAAAGTTACAATCGAAGTCGTAAACGATAAAATGATTCCGTCTCGTACTGCAATGGCTGCGAAGCATCATATTGGTGCACCAGATACGCTCAATTGCACCACTTCCTACGCGAATAAAGTAGCTACATCAGGAACCGTTCGTTCGCTTTTACCAACTACTAAATTATCTGTTATTGAATCTGAACAACCGCAAAGGATTCTGGTTAACAATGGCATTTCTGGAAATGACAGCACTTTGTTCCAATTCATTATTGATGGTGTCGGTGATGTGACTTTTACTTACACCGCTGAAAAGGGTGGTTCACTTGAAAAAACAGTGCGGCTTAAAGAGCAATTTATTCCGAAGGTTATCACACACAAAAGATCAATTCCAACAATTGATTAGATAATGCCTGCAGTTGCTTTAGTCATTTGCCCTTGATTGTTAACTTGGTTTTTTTTGGTTTTGCTGCTTTACTGCAACATGAGTTTTTTCTCCATCGAGGAAAAAAAGGTCGGACTAATGTTCCAATTGCTAAAAACAAAATAACAGTAACAATCCAAAATTGCCATGAAGAATAAGGCATTACATTACTGCCGATACAATTGTAAATGTTATGAATGATGCAACCCAAGCAAGCAGTGTCATGTAACCAAATTGTAACAATGCCCAATTCCATGAGCCAGTTTCACGTTTGGTTACTGCGATTGTTGGCAAGCACTGCATTGCCAGAACAAAAAACACAAGCAAACTTGCAGCCGTAGGAATGTTAAAGACAGGGGTACCGTTGTCTCGTTTTGCGTGTTCTATTTTCTCGATGACACCTTCATTCTCGACATCCTCATCCCCTGCTGTCAATACTGCAATGGTAGAGACAAATACTTCTCGCGCTGCAAAACTTGTCATCACACCAACAGTTAACTTCCAGTCATACCCCAAAGGTGCAAAAACTGGCTGGAAAAATTTACCCAACTGCCCTGCAAAACTGCCAGATAACTGTTCAGAGTACGCAAGAGAATTAGCTTCATTGAGTAACTTTTCCGATTCAATCACATCAGTCACTGCGACAACACTTGCTTCGCTACGCAACGCTATAACTTCATCTGAATCGTTTGCTTTAGGGTAAGCAGACATCCACCAAAGAATTACAACAATTGCAAGAATGACTGTTCCTGCGTTTTTCATAAATACCCAAGCTCGGTCAAATGTATTTAGAAACGCTGTCCTCAATGAGGGCATCTTGTATGTTGGTAATTCCAACATCATTGGTCTTGACGAGCCAGAAATAACTGTTTTTCGTAAAAGGAGTGCAGTGAATAAAGCCGCAACTGCACCCAAAATATAACAACCAAAAAATGCTAAACCTGCAAGGAATGGCGAATCGATAAAGAGTACGCCAACTAATAAAACATAAACGGGTAAACGCGCGGAGCAACTAAAAAAGGGTGCAACTAAAATTGTTGCGATTCTATCTCGCCTATCAGGAACTATTCTAGCCGCCATAATCGCAGGGATTGCGCACGCATGCGCTGATAAAAATGGAACAAATGATTGTCCAGGTAAACCAAACTTGCGAAGTAATCGATCCATTACGAACGCTGCTCTCGCTAAATAACCAGTATCTTCAAGCAGACTAATCAAGAAGAACAATATGCAAATTTGTGGCAAGAAAACTACCGTTCCTGCGACACCCCCAATTACACCATCCACAAGCATGTCGTGAAGGTCACCTGCTGGCAGTAACCCACCAACTGTTGCCCCAACATACCCAAATATTACATCTACCAAATCCATTGGGAATGCGGCTAATGTGAAAATAGTCCAGAACAAACCAGTCATCACCGATGCAAAAACTACGAGCCCAAGAAATGGGTGTGTGAATGTACGATCAAGACGATCTGTAAATGTGCCAGTTGCAAGCTCGCCTCCAACACTCGAGGCAATGATTTCATTCGCCCAAGTATTGACTACTTTAAAATCATTTACATCTGGAAGCGCGACTTTAGAATTTTTCAGATTGACCAGGGCTTCATGCAGTTCGTTCGTACCAGCACCAGTTCTAGGGTGAACACCGACAACTGCACAACCCAGTTTTTCGCCAAACTTACTTACATCTATTGTTAAGCCAGATTTCTGAGCGATATCTACCATCGATAAAGCTATTACACATGGAATTTCGTGATGTAAAACTTCATTTACAATTGTTAAGTTTCTACGCAAGTTTGTCGCATCAATAATGACAACAACCGCGTCCGGCGGAGCACAGTCCACGCCATCAATTGAATTTCTGCAGACAGCAGATAATTCATCTTTTGCATTTAAACTATAAATCCCTGGCAAATCTGTAAAGGTAAGAGTTGAGTTACTTCTACTACTTTTCCCTTTACGTGCTTCAACAGTACTACCCGGAAAATTTGCAGTTGCGCTACGCAGACCACAAAGTCGATTAAAAAGTGTTGTCTTCCCAACATTAGGATTACCCAAAAGCAAAATTGAGTTATCTTTTTTTATTTGCAAGTCGGAACTAGACATCAAACAATTCTTCAGCTACAGACTGTGCAGCGTCGAACCATAATACGGCTAGTAAGTTCACTTGAAAGGCCAAGCCGAGTTGCTTCTACTTGAATAATGCAAGGTTGCCCTTGTTGGCACAGTTCGAATGTTGCATCTTCATGAAAGCCCATAGAGGCAAGCGCTTCGCGTTCATCGACATCTAAGTCAGCCATGTGTACAACCGCCTGCTCCCGCTCGCCCAACTGAGAGAGTGGTATACAGTCAAATTCAATTGTTGGGCTAATAAGAGTCATTACAGTGGATTTTCTCGATTTAGATGATACTCATTCTCAACTAAAGCGGTAAGAATAACACCGCCCAAGTGCTCTTGCAAGCGATATCTAAGGGCAACTTTGCCAAATATTATAAACACTGATTATGGACACTTTACAGAGGCTTTATCTGTAATATCCTCGATCTTCTCTTCTATGAGAAAGGCCAATACTGCCTTTACGTCTTCCACTTGAATATTTAGTAATTTTGCGGCAGCAAGCCGGTAGGTTGCCAGTTGAGGAGCATAGTGCTCTACCTTTTGCTCAAGGGTCTCATTCTCGAAAACATCTGATTTCCAATCGATTACTTCAGCACGAATTACATTGCCATTTTCATCGTTATGAACGACAAGCCGATCGATTGAACCGCGAATATCTGTTGGTTCTTGCATGATTACTTCTGCGAAACTGGTCCCCTTTTCAACTCTCAGCATAAACTCTTGTTCGAGGTACACGCAAGCGTTGCCATCTTCTTTTGTTAATAGTTTTTGCAATTCGTTTTTCTGCAATGCGTTATGACAGTCTGATGCAATCTTCTTTAGTATCTCATCATCTAACCGGCTAGCTTCTTGCGCTGGTGCAGAATCAATCAAGGCATCAACACTTGGGACATTTCCATCAAACCACTCGATATCTTCCATCCATTTATGGAAGATTGTCCCTCTGTCGAACGCGGTATTTGTACCGCCCGCAAATCGTTCGCTAACTTTTGTTTTGCCTCCCCCTTCTAAACTTGATGGAGACGCAGTTGCTATTCCACGACCAAAACATAGTTTCTCGGTAGGAGGGTTAATAACAAATGGAATAATTGAATGCGTATCGACCGGTGGACTCCCTTTAAAATCATCCACCCAAGTCTCATCGCTACCATTTGCAACCCACACTTTTTTATTTGGCTCTTGATTTTTATCTACACCTAGAATTTGTAACAAAAGACCATCAATTTTTTTATAGTACTTAGTTGCGGTTGGGCGACTCGGCAAAATCAGATGCAGTGCGCGTTTTGCTCTTGTCATTGCGACATACAAAAGACAAAGTGCATCGTTTACTTGACCTCGGCATGTTTCCTTCCGCATTTTTGCATATTCAGGAATGGCAACATCGAGGTAATCAGCCGCATACATTCCAACCAAGTTGGCATCTTTGCAGGGGTCTTCGTGGTATTCCATCAAATCTGGCGATTTCCAAATAGACCTGTCTAAATCACAGACAATTACAGCATCAAATGAGAGCCCTTTCGATTTATGCACTGTCATAACTTGAACTTGGGAAGAAGCGGGGTCTGAAACTGGCAACTCTCTTACTAAACGGACAAATTCGGATGGCCTTAGCGTGGTATTTGCTGCGTTTGATTCTGCAAATTCTACAAGTTGCCACAAACGTAGTCGTTCCCGTTCATCAATTTGCTCAACAAGTTGTTCTGCATATTCGAGAATAAGTTTTGCGTACCCGTCTCTTAAGAGTTTTCTTCGTATCTCTTTGCTAATGGCATGTACATTTTCTTCGCGTGCTGGATATTGAATTCCCAAATAATCGCCCAGCGGAGAAGTTCCAACTTGGAATGTGTTTACTGAATTGCATTGATCATCCGCCATTAATAAGGCTGAAAGAATCACGGTAACGGCGGGTGAATCAGTCAACGGATTTCCGCCAAACTCTGATGCGGGAACAAACACATCGTTCGTTCGTAACGCATGCACAATACGTTGAATTTGTTGCTTTGTATTACTTCGAACTAAAATTCCAATGGATGCCATGGGTGCTTTTTCATAAATTGACGAAGCAATTTCAACAACTTTTTCTATAGACGGCTGCAAGGTATTATTGCCGGAAGCTTCTCCAGCGGTTTGTATGTCAGCGTAACCCTTCAATAGCGCGGTTGGTTTTGCAGAAACGTGATGCAAAAAGTCTTTCATCCAAGTTGTTACAGCGTCTTGCGAATGAGTATTTAATATGTCAGAACTTGTAGCATTTTCAAAAATTGTATTTACTAAATCAAGAACAGGCGGTGTGCACCTCCAACTTGCTTCTAGGCGTTTTGTATTTGGTTCTACTAGAACTGATTCAAGACCACGCAGTAGCGCTGGCTCTCCACCCCTGAACCCATACAAACTCTGCTTTACATCGCCGACAAAAAATAATGTTCTTGATTCTTGCGATTGATTTATTTCCTGAACAATCGGCTCAAGCACTTTCCACTGTGTTAATGATGTATCTTGGAACTCGTCAATTAGTAAATGATCGATTGAACCATCCATGCGGAATTGCAACTCTAACAATTGTTCGATATCTAGAACGTCGCTATTACTCAACTGATATGTAACATCATCAAAGGAATACAAACCGTGGTGGTTTTTTGCTTCTTGCAAACAAGCATATAATGCATGCATAAGCGCATATGTATTTTTATTTTTCAAGAGAGTTCTGGTAACCATCACTGAAAATGCATGTTTAATCAATGGCTCATATACAGCGACTACTTCGTCTTCAATTTGAGATTTGGTGCTGTACGATAGAGAACCATCAATTATCTTAGGAGCAATCCCCGTTTCTAAAAACTTTTTCCATTCACCCGCTTGAATTACTGAAACTGCCGTGTTCATTGCTTTTTGATGAGACTTCGGCCCCGGAGTTACGTTTTCAAAATCTTGTATTGCGTCACCCAACTCCTCACTCGAAAGTGTTGATTGCTGTTCACCCCAAACCCACACAGATTCATCGGTGCCTCGAGCTGCAATAAATGCGTTGTTTTGAATACCGTCGATTGTTCCCAAAATTGGAACTTTAGCACCCGATTTTGAAAGACGGAGTACGTCCGCCAACTGCTTTGCTGTTCCAGAGCCACTAGTCAACATAGAAACCGCATGAGCAAAAACTTTGTCTTTGTGCACTTCATCTAGAATTGACCAACCCGGAGTAAACTCTAAGGTGTCTGAAAACGCCAAAGCCGTTTTCACAAAGAAACTATCTATTGTTCCAATGTTTAGTTTGTGAATAGATGAAACAACTGTTTTCAATAGGTCGTAACAGTCCTGTTGTGATTTAATTTCAGGTACACCAAGCACCAATCTCGCAAACGCACCCTCGTCTAAAATTGCTTCTGAGAGCATTTCAATAATACGATCTCGAATTTCACCCGCTGCTTTTCGGCTAAAGGTTGTTGCAAGGATAGATTTAGGATCGATTTTCTCGCCATCTGTAGCCTCTACCATTAGGAGGCGCAAAAAGCGATAGGCAAGTTCTTGTGTTTTCCCAGAACCAGCAAGCGCTTGAATAATTTCAACTCTATTGAAGTTAGCCATAGGTAGTATCGCTCGATTCTTCAACAACGCTGTTGTCTTGGCAAACCCATGAAAATTGTTCATTAAATTTTGGCGCTGGCACTTCTGGCGTATCACTAAATTTATTTGAAATGATTGACAAAATCGTAGTATCGATAAAATCGCTAAGATCATCGCTCAGTTCTGGCTTTGGAGTCAACAAATCAATCCCACTGCTTGATGTTTGATCTCCAATTTTAAAATAACCAAGTGATACATTTTCATCGCTTAGGTCAAACTCTGAAAGTTCAGGAATCTTCGTCAAAAGAAGGCGATACAACGGTAACTGCAAATCCTTCCACTCTGTTTTATTAAAATGCGCTTTATTTGCAGTCATTGAACCTGTTTTGTAATCAAGAACGCGCACTTGACCTAACGCGTTCGTTTCTACACGATCAATAGTTCCACGAATTGTAAATGCATTACCTTTAACATCCAGTTCCTTCTTGACAAATCGTTCTGTGCATACAATTGTCCAACCGTCTTTAACGCTTTTCGCTTGATGTATTGCAAATTCTTTCAATCTATAGCGTGCAAGTTCCAATTGGATTGCAATTTTTGCGCTTACATTTGGACCAAGTTTTTCTTTAACTACATCATCAAGAGTTGCACTAACGAAGGATTCAATCTTTTTGGCGTTGCTGCAATGTTTCATTTTTTCATCTTCGCCAAACTGCTGAAGAACAGAGTGCATAAATGTCCCGAATAACTTTGCATCTAATTCTGTCAAACCATCTTCAGATTCACCTAGTTTTAACACGTTTTTCAACCAAAAACGATACTCACAAGCTAGAAACTCTTTAAACGCTGTAACTCGTAATTGCGTAAGCGGTTCAGTTTTGTACTCGGATGGTTTTGGTATTTGTAACCCTGTTCCAATTTTAAGATTCGCAAATTGTGGCGGTACCACAGGCTGTTCTTTATCAAAAGATAGTACAAGATCACCAGAACGTTTTGCTAACGAAATTGGTTCGTCACAACGCATTAACAATGGGCTTGGCGAAAGCGGATCGCCTTCCGTATTTTTACGCCCAACTATCCACTTGATACTACCATTGTTTGAGCGAGAATTTTGCATTGCAATCATTGCATGTGCATCACGAGCCATACGCCTGTCCATCGTCTCAAGGCCCAAAACATCTAATAAATTATCTGGAAAATATGCATCGCTTGTGGAACGACCTGCTAAATCTGAACTCATCCCAACCACTAACAAGTGAGGGGAATCGGATGCCATCCCCTCTAGCCAACCAACAATATCGATTGCAATCGGGTCGGGCAATTCTGAAATAGTAGTTTGGTCAAGTTCACTAAGCATTAGTCGAATGACATCAGACAGGTGTACGCCATCTATTTTTGAACAAAGTTGATCAGAAATGGATTCTAAAGAATCCAACACCCCAAATATTTTTTGTAATGCCTTTAGTTTAGAACTTGCTCGGTCGAGTTCTTCACCGCCGTAGACTGTTAAAAGCAATTCTCGGATTGCAGTTGCACAGTCTGTAATCGAATTTGATTCATTATTTTTTGCAATACTCTCGCCAAACAATCCAAACATTCCTTTGTGAAGTTCAAATAGTCCGTCAATTCGATTGCGGTATTTAGTAGGGATAAACCATTTAGAATCGCTAATTCGAGTTGGCACAACAGTAGCCGAGTATTCACTCAAGTTTGCAAGTGTTTTTTCTTTAATACTAAGAAGCCGAACAATTTCAGGATGCCGTGCAATTGACGCATACGATGCATACGATTGCGTAGATATAAACGAAGCAATTTCTAAAAGTAGAAGTGCTTCTGGTGTCTGCAACACTGACATGCCACCAGAGAATCTTCCTCGAATTCCATGCCCCTGAATGTGGCACTTCAATATAGGAATTAACTTTTCATCTGTAGAGGTAATTGTGATTTGTTCGGATGTAATTTCAGAATCAAGTTCTGACAATGCCCTGACAACTTCTGCTGCTTGCGAACTTGGTGAACCTGCAACTACGATATTTTCTTCTTCGATGTCAATTTTTGCTGACATCCAATATTTCGTATCAATACACCCAAACGTATCAAAGCCGTTCTCTTCTGATTTCGGAGCACGAATTAGGGATTCGACTTGGATTCCTTCTGAAAGTAATCGAGTCAATAATTTAGTTGTAACACTTGATAAATCTGAGCCACCAACTACAACAATATTGGACGTTATTCCTAACTGTATCGTAGAGTCGATTTCTATCAAAGCAAGTTGCTCAACATCAAACATACTTACGTTGTCTAGTAAAAGTAATTCCTGTGTTCTATTTTGAACTTCTTGTAGTACTGAGAACCTGTCAATCGCTGCTGGTGTAATTGTTAGTTCTAGCCGATCACTCCTAGGCCATGTCGTTGAGTCAATCGAAAGTCCGCCACCAGTTGCAACGTTAATTGTTTCTAAAACTTTTGTTGCAAATCGAACCCACTCAAGAAAATCTTCTTCATCAACTAACCTTTTTCCGACAATTTTTTGGATTGCATTTTGCGGTAATTCTTTAAGTGCAACAACTGTGGCAAGGACTGTTGATTGCAAATCTGCAATACGAATGTCATCTGGAATCAATAATTTAAAAAATTGTGACGTTGTTACTATCCGTGGCAATTCAGCAGCCCTACCATCTTTTGATGCCACGTTTATGAATTCTGATTGGAGTCTATTCGCAACCGCTTGCCCAGGAACCAGAATTAATAAACGTTCTGCAGAGCCCAACCCGCCATCTAAATAGTTCTCTAGCAACCACTTGGAAGCTGTCGGAATAAATTGGGAATCCCAGCCCAGAAAGTGTCTTTGTACCTCGGTCATGAGGTAGGGAGAATACCACAACGCAAATCTTAAACCTGACAACATACGGTCACCCAAAAGTAACTATATATAGATAATGTTCCACAGTTTTAGACAAATATTGTCTCTGTAATGAGTTACAAATTTATCCTAACTACCGATAAAAACCTCTTAAAAAAATACCCTACGCAAGTTTATACTATTCCTTGACTTGTGAACTTAGGTAAAGAAAAATGCAAAAAAGTCTCTTATTTGTACCCAATTAAGTGTGGAACTGCCGATAACCTACATGGCGAAGTGGTGGAACGCCATCGAGTAACAACTGCCTTAAATGGCACTCGTTGCGTTCCTTCTCTTCTCTTCTCTTCCATTACCCTTGGGTCTTCGGACCCAAGGGTGATTTTTTAGTATGAGATAATTCGATCGGCAAACGATTCGGCTTCATCGAGGTCATGCGTAACAAACAAAGTTGATGCATTGGTATCAGCGTGCGCCCGTTGAATACAACACTTTAATGTTTCGCGAAGTTCAACATTCAAAGAAATAAAAGGCTCATCCAACAACAATACCGTTGGCTTTTTCACAATTGCCCTGCCAAATGCAACACGCCGACGTTCTCCCCCGCTGCACGATGCTACTTTTTGTTTTGCTATTACAGTGAGTTGCAGTTCTTCAAGTAATTGCGAAACATCACAGTTTTTCGAACCACAAGCACGCAGGGGGAACGCAATATTTTTTTCAACAGATACATGTTCGTACAAGGGTTGCTCTTGCATCATGATTCCAATACGACGTTCATGAGGTTTCTTACTTGAAACATCTTCGCCATCAATTTGAATACTTCCCCTCGCTGGCGTAATCAGCCCTGCGATGCAATGCAACAATGTTGTTTTTCCACAGCCTGAAGGGCCAACTAATGCTACAAGCTCTCCATCGCCTACTTCAAGTGAAAAATCCTTCAATACATACTTTCCGTGCGAATATGTGTGTGTAAGGTTTTGTACGCAGAGAGACATCCATGTAGCATACACGGATGCTACTTCCTATCTTAATTATCGCTTTAACAAATCCCGCCCCGACTGCAAACGCAGATACACCGCATGGGACTTTCACCTTCACAATTTCTGACAACGAAGGCAACCACATACCTGCGAAACTTAGTTTCACAGATACAAACGGGAATAAATCGGATATGTTCCCTAATCCCAATGCCGACCCAAAAAAACTAGCGGTGAGATACCACGCCATTTACACACTTGATGGCGAAGGATCTATTACTGTTCCAGTTGGAGATTGGAATGTATACGCTTCACACGGAATTGAGTGGTCACTTGATCGCACAACGATAACCGTTGAAGAGGGTGGAAACTATTCTTGGGATGCTGAACTTGTGCACGAAATTGATACGACCGATTGGGTAAGTGGCGATTTCCATCTGCACACATTGACACATTCGGGGCATGGCGATTCAAATATGAATGAACGCATCATTTCCTTGATTGGTGAAAATGTAGAATTTGCCGTCGCAACTGATCACAACCACAATACAGATTACCAACCAACCATCGATAATCTCGGTGCTAACGAACACATCACCGCTGTCGTTGGGAATGAAGTCTCAACTTCGTATGGTCACATGAATATTTTCCCACTTGACGCAAACGCAACTGTTGTAGACCAACGACTAGCAGCTTCTGAACTTTTCGCAATGATTCGTGCAGAAAAAAATGATGCTGGCGTTGTACCAATCATTCAAATCAACCACCCTCGGTGGGGGAATATCGATTATTTCGGCACACGGTTTTTAAATCCAGTAACTGGAGAATCGACGGACGATCGTTGGTCTTGGGATTTCGACTCAATAGAAGTATTAAATGAAAATCCAGGCTGGGGTTTTTACGATGCTGAAATTACAGATATGCCTACGCGCTCAAGTAGGCACAGCGTACTCCGTGATTGGTACAACATGTTAAACGCTGGTCGCAATATTGCTGCGGTTGGCAATAGTGACAGCCACACGGTGACAAAAAACATCGCAGGCATTCCACGAAATTTTATTTACATTGGAAGCGACGACCCTTCTTCAATTAGTCCTACAAAAGTAGCGGATGCCGTTCGAAGCGGTCAACTATTAACTACAACTGGTCCATTCGTTCGAATGACTGCAAACGGACACCCGATGGGCTCTGTTATTTCAGTTCACGATACGAAACTCGATTTACATCTCGATGCACAAGTCGCTTCTTGGATTGACTTAGATTCTATTCGTATCATACAAAATGGAGATGAAGTAGCATCCATTACATATGAAGGGCAACGAGATGGGCCATTGCATTTACGTCCAAGAATACGAATTGACATTCCACGCGATTGCTGGGTAGTCGCAATCGCACAAGGCTCAGAACCTATGACACCATTTGTCATGCATGATGATCGAGATGTCTTACCGATTGCTATTGTGAACCCAATTTATATTGATGCAGATGGTGATGGCAAATACACACCACCGCAAGAATGGGCAGAAAACATCATCGCATCAAATAATTCTGAATTAATTCTCAGAACGTTCAATGAAGTAAATCCAACCGAACAAAGTTTGCTTGTCCTTGCTTCTGAAAATAAACAATTAATTTCCCTAGGATTAAGAAGCAACGAACGAATTGTTCGACTTGCTGCAACGAAGTCTGCAGAAACACTAAAAGATAACTCGCTCTTGCCGTTCCTTGCAAACGTTATTGACGATCCAAACAGTGACCGGTACTTAGCATTTTCTGCATGGATTGCAATCGACGAGATTGACGAAGAGCTTGGAAAGAAATTCCTTAAAAAGTATGTCGAACGATTTGGATGGAATAATGCAAGGCGTTACACGAAGGAACGAGAACTTAATTTAAGTGGCGAGTTTGTTCGTAACTGGCAAGTTGCCGGTTACTTTGCAATTGCAAATGACAACGATCGTTTGTCAAACCTCGTAAACCAAAAACAACTTCCAGAGCCGAACATTATGTCGCTCGTTGTTCCAAAGACGACCGATGGAAATCCACTGACTTGGGTTGATATGCAAAGCGAGGGAGATGGGTACCTTAACCTTTCACTTGGAGACACTACTGAAAATGTCATCGCGTACGCTCGTTGTTGGCTATGGAGCCCAGACGAGCGCAAGATAGATTTCACTATTGGAAGCGATGATGGGTGTCGCATGTGGGTAAATGACGAAGTTGTTTATAACGACGCATCGTGGCAGAGTGCTCGTAAAGATCGTAAATTTAGTTCGTGCACATTACAAAAAGGTTGGAACCCAGTCCTTTTCAAAATCCTAAATGGAAACTCTAGTATGGGTCTCTATTTCCGAGTGATAGATGATGAAATCACAAATAGTGCTGCGGAACCAACAAGGCAATAAAACCATGCATATCTTTTGCATTTTTTAATCTTTTCACGGCGATGGGGTAACATGAAAAAAGTTGCAAATTAATGGTTTGTAAATTCGCAGAGAGAGATACACAAAGGAAAATAGGAAATAAAAATGAAAATCAGAACAATGTTTCTCAGATATTGAATTCTCAGACAGACTCGCAGGTGCGGGTCTGTTTTTTTGGCAACATAATATCCATCGCTTCAAATTGTTTTTCAATCTGCGGTGCCCAGCCACGATTTGCCATAGGACTTGCTGGGCTTGGGTGCAAAATAGTTTCAATATCTTCACGACCTAACGTTTTCATCGCGCGCTTTTTCGCAAATCCACCAACGCCGATTATTTTCGATGGCGCAAGTACATCTACAAATTTTCTCAACGCAACATCACACACTTCAAACACTGCATCTCGTTCTTCTGGTTTTAATTTATCAGGCGTGCGATTTTTTCCGCCCTCTTCCATAAAGCAAAGTGGGCAATAGTTAATAATGTAAAACCTACTAAAAAATTGTTCTGGAGTTTCAAATCTATCTTTCGCCCATTCCCAAACTCGCCTTCCGCTTACTTCACTTCTCGGACAATCAAATCCTTGGACAGGTCTTTTTGGATGTTCCTGAATTGGCTTGTTTACTGGATTACAAATTCCCAAAAAATCACGCACTGCGTTTACTTCGCCAAATGGTACGCCGGTCTGTGCCATGCCCCACGGTCCAGGGTTCATCCCAAGTAATAAAATACGACCTTTACCGTCGCCGTATTTTTCAAGATACGATTTATGCGACTCCCAAGCATATTCTAGTGGGTTGTACACAGCATGAACCGGTGCACTAAACGAAAGAGCATCCACCCCCTTAGATAGTTCTCTCGTGATTTTGATGAGTCGTTTCGACACGCGCTCATGGTACCATAGTGCGTTCGCATGGAAAAAACCTACCATTTTAAAGTTCTTGGTTGCCGCATGAATCATGCCGAACGCCGTGAAATGGAATCTGTTTTGCAAGCCAAAGGAATGAAGCCCTCAACAGATTCCCCCGATCTGGAAATTGTTCATACGTGCAGCGTAACTGGCCAAGCTGCAGCGAAGTCGCGAAATGCAATACGTCGAGCTGCTAAAAATGGCAAACATGTCATTGTTACGGGCTGCTTCACAGGCACAGATCCTAAAGTAGCAATGGAACTTGGCAACACCATCGTAACCCAAGCAGGTGAAACCCCGATGCTTGAAAGATTTGAAGATGAAATTAACCACTGGCTAGAAACACCCTCTGAACAAAACGAAAAACCAAAAACCACTTCCTTGCCACTAGCAACACTCCCTTCTTCTCCGGCAGAACACACCCGTGCTGAACTTCGCATTCAAGATGGTTGCGATGCGCATTGCACATTTTGCATTATTCCAAAAATTAGAACTACGCTTCGTTCAAAAACTATTGAAGATATAGTGACTGAAGCAACTCGTCTTGTCGAGCTTGGACATAAAGAAATTATTTTTACTGGTATTTTTATTGGTGCATACGGACATGAGACAGCGCTTAGGAGAAAACAAAAATCACCAGAGCAAGAACACCTTGCAGATTTACTTGATGCAGTAGCGCAAATAAACGGTCTAAAACGGTTACGTATAAGTTCAATGGAGCCCGGAGATGTAACACCTGTATTACTTGATGCAATGGTCGCAAATCAAACGGTTGTCGTTCCGCATTTACATCTTCCGTTGCAATCTGGAAGTGACGCTGTTTTGCAGAAAATGAACCGCCAGTACGGTGTTTCTCAATATCTTGAAATGATTGCGATGGTTAACGAGCGATTAACGTACGATAACCTTCCACCCGCTATTACGACGGACATCATTTGTGGATTTCCCACTGAAACAGAAAACGATTTTGCGCAATCTGTATCTGTTGCAAAACAAGTTGGTTATTTACACATGCATACATTCCCATATTCTGTTCGGACTGGAACTGCAGCAGCAAGGTGGGAACAATTACACCCCACTGTCGTTAACGATCGTGTTCAACAATTACTCGCCCTTGATGATGTGCTTTCGCTTCTCTATCGCGAGCACCTTGTAAGTAGACAAGTAGAAGTCATGCTCGAACAATACGATACTGAAACCAAGTATTTCAAAGGCCGCTGCGAGCACTATGCTGAAATCACTTTGAAAAGTACCGGAACTCCAGGCGACATTGTTAGCGCTAATGTTATAGGACTTGACGGTCCAAAAACAATGGCGAAAACTGCCTTGCAAGTTCTCTAAATTAACAAATTCTGACTTCGTATAAAAGATATTGCTAAGTGTGGGTGATGCTCGATAAGGGAACGTGTTCAACTACTTTATAGGATTAACATTCTTAATCACCACTTCGCCTGCCTGTGCTGCTATTTACCAGTGGTTTGATGGCGACGAGAATGGATCATTATGGTTGAGCAATTCTATCGTTGAGCCCTACAGCGACTTAAGTTCTGAAATTTTATGGTGGGCAAATTTAGAAAATGCAAATCTCCACCACACAAATCTTATGTTCACAAATTTAACTTTTGCAAATCTTGAAAATGCAAATTTATCTTCAAGCGACCTGTCCAATGCAAATTTATTTAACGCTAATTTAGAAAATGCGGATCTGGCTTTTACAAATTTCACAGGCGCTGATTTGCAATTTTCTGATTTAGAAAATGCAAATATGTTTTACGCAGACTTCACAGACACTAATTTATCGAATATACAAAACTGGGAAACAAGTTACTGGCTCGCTGCGAGATATACAGAAAACACTATTTTCCCAAATGGCATGGACCCAACGGTATTAGGAATGATAGAACTTACTGTGCCAACACCAGGAATACTCTGCATGGCTAGCTTTTCGCTATTGCTGCACCGACGAAGACGATAACAAATAAGTAAAACTATTCGCATCATCTTCGAGTTGATGATACACGCTGGTACCCGCCCCGCCAAATCCAATAAAATGACCAAAGATCGCGTAATATTAATTGCTCAGTAATGCAGTTTTTCATGCATGTTCTTGAATTCAGACCACACTTCGAGCATCTCATCCCTGAGTAACTCTTTTCCAGCTAAATTACGGTCTTTAGAGGGCAACTTTATATCTTCAAAAAAAATGTCATCATCGAAGTTGCCAAACGCATTTGCGTCTTGAATTGTAGATGCATAATAAATAGCGTCTACTCTTGCCCAACAACAAGCTCCGTAACACATTGGGCATGGCTCTCCTGTTGAGTACACAACACATCCCGCCAAATCGTGGGTTCCTAGTTTTTTGCATGCTGAACGAATTGCGTTCATTTCTGCATGGCGAGTCGAATCGCCATCTGCAAGAACGCTGTTTGCGCCCTCACCTACAATCTCATTGTTTTTTACAATGACGCATCCAAATGGCCCACCAGCTTTGGTAACTATAGATGTATTTCGAGCAAGTTCAATGGCACGAAGCATAAATTGATTGTGATCTGAAATAGTCAATTCTCTTTTTTGTCTTCACCGTCATCAGAAGTAATGTCGGCTTTTACACCTTGTCCAATATGGTTTACACCTTCACCGACGCCTTGAATAATTTCAACAGCACCCTTTCCTGCACCCTTTGCCGTATCGCCAACTGCGTTTAAAGTATTGTTGCAACCTAGTAGTGAGACGGTGAATAGTGAACCTGTAATTAATATGCAAATGTTTTTCATAAAATAGTTTCCTTTGTAATTACATAATACAATACCACCTACTGTCGAAATGATTCATACAACCACAAAATTAGTATATATATTTTCTCTTTTTGTTCTTATCACAACGGGTTGTACGATGAAACACATCCCAGCATCAGCAATTAGCACGAGCACTTTTAGTGAAATTCCAATATCCACTTGCTCATTCCAGTCATTCCCTGATTCAAACAATTCCCTATTACCAAATATTCGATTAATTGATTTTGAGGTAGACAATGAACTAGCTCCCGAACTTGTTGAATTCGAATTTACGCATAAAAACGGAGGAATTTACGGAGCACAAAGTCAAAGAGAAATTGAAGATGTACAGTTTTCCACAGGAGACCAAGGCGTTCTCTATTTTTTAAATTACATACCGCGGCGAGGTGTCCAAGACAGTCTTGGAAGATGGTGCTGCTGGAATGAACAATCGGAAATTGCGCCAGAGATGGACTCCTTTTTCCCCGACGAACTTAATGCTATACATATCAACTCTGATGGAGGCATCGTATACAGAGCGTCGTGGAATACAAAAGGTGAACCCCGAGGCCTTGCTATCATTCTTTGCGGATTAGGCGGAATGCAACCATCGTCTAAAACTTTAGGTGCAGAATTACTAAAAGACGATTGGGCAGTCGTCTATTTATACACAGTATTAAATGTTCCTGAGTACAGTATGAAAGTACAACTACGAGTACATGACCCAATCACATCTGCAATAGAAATATTCGAAACGAAATATTGCCAAGTCATTGCTGCAACCAAAGCGATACGCAAACGAATGTCACAACAACTTCCAACATTGCCGAATGCGCCCCTTGTATTGATTGGCATAAGCGCAGGCGCGTTGAATACACCCGCTGTCTTTTACGAAATGCAAGACGAAGTCGATGCAGTCGTACTAGTTGCTGGTGGCGCGAATATGTTTGACATCGTGCAAGATGGAGCTTTTACAAATTGGAAATTTACAGACCTCGAAGGCGCATCATTTTCAAGTGATGAACTTTATGCTATGAATGCAAAATATTTAGCAACGCCATCACGTGACCCCTATTTCCTTGCGGCGGAATTACCGCATGAAAATACACTTATCATTCATGCAAAATGGGACGCTGTTGTACCAGCAAAAAATGGAGATTTGCTCTGGGAACGTGCCGGCAAGCCTGAAAGGTGGATTTACCCCAGTGGGCACCTTGGTTTATTTATGTCCTTCGGCTGGCACGCGAATGACATCGTACAGTGGATCGATTCAAAAACTACTACGAGGAATTAACAACTTTCCAAGTTCCAAAGACCATGGAAATTGTAGTGGTTCTAAATGTAAACCCCCGAACAGTCCCCTTTACAGTCGCTCACATAGAACCGAAAACTTCTTTAGAATTAAACGGTAATTCAGTCCAACGGGAAATAGAATTTTGCTTTGAGCAAATTATTGTAGCGAGTGTTCTTTTGCACTCAATCTTGTTCCTTTTTACGTGGCCCATACCATAAGTTTTTTCGTTTCTTAATTTTTCGTATACCGGGGATTGATACTAAAATTAATGTTGATAGTATTTCCATCGACGAATGCGTTCTAAATTTTCTGCCTGAAGTAACCACTCTTGTTTTTAAAGTTTTGAATTTGCCTAATTTATGTAACTTTTTAACTAAATGTACTTCTTCTGCTGCAAAAAACTTCGGGTCGAAACCGCCAGATTTTTTGAAACTTTCAACAGTACAAAACAAATACGCCCCTGCTGCAAGTCGTAATATATAGAACGCCGTTCGTATTACAGGAGTGAGTATTCTTGCTACTATTTTAATATCGCCTTCAAAAGTGGGGAAACTCCCGCCTGCTATTACGCCGTTTTCAATTGCCTCTACTGTCTCGTTAATGACATCTTCGGAAACTAGTGTGTCTGCATCAACGAAAATCAAAATAGAACCCGTTGCAACTTTTGCTCCATCATTCCGTGTAAGCCCTATTTGCCGGTTATTGCAAGAAACAACTACTGCGCCTAACTGTTTTGAAATTTCAGCTGTGTTGTCATCGGAAGCGTCATCTGCAACAACTATTTCATACTCGAATTTACTCGCTGAACGTTGAATCGATGCAATCGTTTCACCAATTAATTCTTCTTCGTTCCATGCTGGGATAACAAATGAAAGTTTCATTTAGTCAACCGCGAAAAAAGAAGGTTTAATTGTTTTTAGTGCTTTCCCAAGAACGCCCATTTTTACTTGCAAAGTTGCTCCGCCAGATTTATTAAACCACTCTAGATGAAATGTATGTAAACCAGCCGCTAGCGGCACAACGCCACGTTTCTCTTCAGGTCCATGCAAACCATTGTTATCTATGACTACTCTGTCGTCAATTAACAATCTAGAACCATCGTCACTGAGCAAACTAAATTCGATCATATCTGACGAGTCAATTCGCACATAGCCATCAAACGCAAATGCAACCCATTCACCTTCGGGAGCTTCAATAGTGGAAACTTGCTCCATGGAACTAGGTTTTAATTTTGAAAAATCTGGAAGCGCATCCCAATTTCCTTTATAAACTCGTTTACGTAAAAAACCATCCTGAACTGAATGCAATAAAACAGCAGGCAAAACTTCAACTTTAGTAAATGTCTTAGAAATAACAGGACTAACCGAAGCATTTCCGTCGAAACTCTGCGCATGTATAGTTGTTGTTCGTTCCAGATGGATCGGCGCTGTGTACGTAAACAAAGCCCGATTATTATTTAACCAATACTTAATATCTAACTCTTCTGAACCTACATTAAGTGTGACTGTAGTTGAATGAACAAATTCAGTTGCACCAGAATTAATTGAGGGAGATTCATAAATCACTGGTTTTCCTTGGACTTCTACTGCAACAACTCCGATGTGCTCGTTTGGCATCGTCTTTGGTATTGAAACCAGTACTTCTCCATCCCCAACAATAAATGTAGCTTCCTGCCCACCCAAAATTCTGGCGCTTGTAACCTCACCCGCAAGGCCAGGAATTACTAACTTCCCATCAATTGGCCAATCAAAAACATGCATGTACAGAGTTGTCGTGTCAGCATGAAACTTCTGCGTTGCTCGGCCCCAGTCTAAATTTTCAAACGGGCTGCCAACAGTCCCATGAATCGCTTCGCCATTAATATCCATCCAGTCGCCAATTTCTGACAATCTTTGAATCGATTCTTCTGGGAAGGTACCATCTTGTTTTGGACCGATGTTGAGTAAAAAGTTCCCACCCTTCGAAACGATATCTGACAATTTTTGTATCAAATCTGTTGTTGATTTGAAATTTTTGTCAAGTAAGTTGTATCCCCACCGATCGTTCATTGTCATGCATGTTTCCCAGTCGATTCCCTTCGCAACTGCATCGGGTATTTCTTGCTCGGGCGTCATGTAATCCCCGCCATATCCGCCTGCATAACCATCCATTCCGGTCATGCCTTCCATCCCACCTCGAGCACCAAGCCTATTATTCACAATAACATTTGGTTGAAGTGCGACACACAATTCATACAGTTCTTTTCCGTATGAACCTCTCCATGTTGATTCCCATTCGCCATCAAACCACATAATTCCAATTGGTCCATAATTCGTCAATAATTCAGTTACTTGACCGTGCAGAAATTCTCGATATGAATTCATATCTGCCCCTTCAACACTTCGTTCTATTTCCCAACTTCGACGAGGCAAATAATCAGGATGATGCCAATCCATGATCGAGTGGTACCAACTCATTCGAATGTCATGTTTTGGTGCTGCTTCTGCAAGTTCTTTCATGATGTCGCGCTTAAACGGAGTAGACATAATGTCAAACTCAGTTAATTCGGAATCAAATAAACAAAACCCATCGTGGTGTTTACTTGTAATTACGATGTAACCCATGCCCGCGTCGTTCGCCATTTCGCACCACGCATCTGCATCAAATTTCATTGGGTTAAATTCGTGTATCAATTCGTCATACGAAGCAAGTGGTATTTTTGCAGTTGTGCGAATCCACTCTGCGTGCCCTGTTCCTCTATCTTTCCACGAGCCAGCCGGAACGGAATACAACCCCCAATGTATAAACATGCCAAAGCGCTCGTTCCTCCACCAGTCAAGTTTGGGGTCTGAAATAGTAATTGGTGCTAGGGCAAAAACAGCCGACGTTAATATTGAGAGCATAAAGGTGATTGTATTCTTATTAATCAAGAGCAGAACTCTAATTTATAGGCTGAAAATCACCATTTTCATGCTAGGATGGGGACATGTCAGGGCAAAGGGAAAGCAACGGTTTACGAAGTTTTAGCCAACTCATTCGACCATGGAGTGGGCAACTAACAATTGTCGTAATACTTGTCGGGTTCTTAGCTATTGCTGACATGGTATTACCGTGGGCACTATCTCTATTAGTTGACGATGTTTTCCCTGCTCTTGCTGACAAAAACGGCGGTTGGGAATTGCTCACCATAATTCTTGTGTCGCTTTGCATAATTTACGTGATGCGAAATGTGCTTTTTTTTATTAGCCGTATGATTTCTGTGCGAGTGAGTGAGCACGTTTGTTTCGACCTTAGACAGAGACTGTTTGACCACATGCAACAACTTGGCATGGATTTTTACAAATCAAATTTACCCGGGAAAATTAGTTCGAGAGTGATGGATGACACGTTCAAAATTCAAACTTTCATTCAAGACAAATTGCCGACATTACTTAGGTACACGATCGAGTTTCAAATACTCTTAATTCTGTTGTACATCGTGAACTGGAGACTAGCACTTGCAAGTACGATTGTTTTACCTTTTCACTTATGGACATATAAAAAATTCTATCTTCCAATTCGCGACAGCCATAACCGAGCACAAGAACATTTAGCCGAAGCACATGGAAGTCTTGTTGAAACTTTTATGGGCGCGCAAGTTATTAAAGGTTTTTCAGCTGAAAAACGAGAATCAGAATCATTCTTGGAAACTATCCGCGCTGGACGCGAAGACCAAATCAAAACGAAACGATTTCAATTCACACAAAAAGTTATTGCAGATTTGTTTGTAGGCGTGGGGACTGTTCTACTTCTTGGTTACGGCGCTTCGGAAGTGTATGCCGGCAGTATGACGATTGGTTTATTCTTAATGTTCTTTTGGTACGTGCGAATGCTATATCCATCAGTTTTAGAAATAATCAGTGGTACTGGGCACTTTTCGCAAACCTCAGCCTGTGTAAGTCGCGTGTTAGAAATGCTCGACGAACCAGTGGACGAAATTGCGTATGACATGCGAACTAGAACGCAGACGATTCATCTTGTTGGCCCGATTGAATTAAAAAATGTCTATTTTGCATTTGATAAAAATACGTCGGTACTAAAAAATGTAAATCTATGCATTGATGCAGGCGAACACATTGCAGTTACAGGCCCAAGTGGTGGTGGCAAAAGTACTCTTGTTAGCTTGTTGCCACGGTTTAATGATCCTACCTCTGGAAAAATTACGATTGGTGGACATGACATAAAAGATATGCGATTACAAGATGTCCGAGGGATGTTTGGCGTTGCATTCCAAGATGCTTTTTTGTTTAACTCTACAATTCTAGATAACTTACGATATGCAAAACCAAGTGCAACAGCGCAAGAAATTATCAAAGCATGCAAACTTACAGGCGCACACGAAATCATTGACGGCCTACCAAAGGGATACGACACTCGAATTGGCGACCAAGGAGTTGAACTATCCCATGGTCAGAAACAACGAATTAACTTAGCAAGAGCACTCGTTCGAAAGCCGCAGACGTTAATTATTGATGAAATCACCGCTTCAATCGAGGCAAGCGCATCAAAACAAATAATCAAGGCGGTACTCGACCACATGACAGGCAGAACCGTCATAATAGTAACGCATGACCCCGCAATTCTTCAATTTGTTCACCGCGTTGTCACTTTGGAAAACAAAACAATTACTCAGTCTAAAAGCAGAAAACCAATATCGATGAAACATCCAACTACAAAACTTGGAATGCTGTTACTTGCAACATCGTTATTTTTCGGGTGCTCAACGACAACTACAACGAGCATGTTGTCAATGGACCAACCAAAGAGCAATGTCATTGTTTTAGATACTGATGACGAAGTAGACTTTTCAGAATTAGCGAATGCAATTGATGAAGTCATTGGCGATACAATTAGTATTACTACTTACGCAGATCAAATTCCGCTAACTACCCAACCTATTGTCGTTACGCCATCGGAAATTGCAGCACTCGTTCCAATACGAAAAGAGGTTGAATCAAATCAACTCTTTATTCAACTTGATTCGATGAATACAACTGAGATTGGCGAATTAATTGAACTCGTTGCTACAAAATATAACTTGTCTGGTTATTCAACTTCAAGTAAATTCCTAGACGGAGTGTTGTCTGTTCCACCAGACGGAGTTACGGAACATCTTTCGATAGCAAAAAAATCTGAAGAATCAACCCAGATTATTCGCATCGGTTACAAAGTTTTTCTTTCACAACCACCGCATATTTGGACTGAAGGAATTTCTATTGCTGGAGATGATCTTTCTCGTAATAACGACATTGATTCAATGCAACAGTTTGTTGCCGACTCTCTCGCTTCACTAGCACTGCGAAGATCATCATTACACATAGGTGATCTTGGTACAGAATTAATACAACTTAGTTATATTGATTCACCAACTGCTATCGAACTGCTTCGTGGTTTCGGAATCACAACCTACTTAAAACCATCAGAAATACCTACTTCAATTGATTGGACATCGCTTCCATATGTAGCACTAATTCCTGATCCAACGCCAGAACAAACAGGGCTTGTAGGAGGAGATGTATCGAGTGGTGCGTTTGGTATGTCAATGGTTCCAAACACTGCATCTGCGTTAACTTCAACGATGGTAGGTTCTCCAACCACACAATTACTAGTCTTTTTCGATAAAGCACATCCCGAACATTTCAGCGAAATTAAAAGATTATTAGATACTTATATCGACCGCCCTGCTCGACAAATATTTATCGAGGGAATGGTGCTAGAAATTAATGAAGATGGATTAAAAGACCTAGGCATCGATTGGAATCTGGCAGACAGCCCCGACAATGTTTTATTCTCCATCGGCAAATTAAATGCTGGCACGAATAATGACTCTCTTTCTGCAAGTGTAACTGGCATAGATTTAAGCAGACCTTTTGAAGCCACCAGCCAGTGGATTTTGGGAATGAGTTTGCGTGCATTACTTCGAGATGGTAAGGCAGAAATACTATCTCGACCTAGCGTACTAACACTGAATAATCGACAGTCAACTATTCGAGTTGGGCAGGATATTCCAATTGCTACTAGCACAGCAGGCATTACAAATGCTGACATGCTTTCGTTCAATTTTAAGTACCTGCCCATCGGAATCATGCTCAATATTCGACCAAGAATTTCTGCTGATGGCAAAGAAGTCAGCATGCTAATTGACACTATCGTGTCGTCTACGGTGCCGGGTGCTGACCTTGAAATTCGCGATGCGAATGATATTTTACTCGCCTCAGCTCCAACTATCTCAAGTAGACGTGTCCAAACGTACGGTCGAATACCAAACGACACACCATTCATTATTGGTGGCTTAGTGAATAAGGAACAGCACACAATTTTAGACAAGGTTCCACTTCTTGCAGACATTCCATTAATTGGGGGCTTGTTTCAATCAGAGCGAACAACGTCAACAAGAACAGAGGTCATCATTGTATTAACTCCGCATGTATTGCCTGTAAATAACAGGGCATTAAGCGCAATGCCTAAAGATGACAAGCGATTTGATTCAACGGGTAATGTTTTATTCAGAGATTCATATCGAATTCGTAAAGACGATGTATTCGACCTCGCGTTCATTGAAACAAATGAACAGCTACAAGTTTACCGTAACATTGCGGAACAAAAAATTGCAAAGGATTACACCTACGCAAATAACCCTGCGTTCTCTGTTTTTAAGGGTGGGCACTTCCCAGGTGAATCAATACTCGTTACTCGCATGGTGTATGAAATAATCAAGAAACAAAAACTTGAAACTTCAATTCCTGCTTCTAGGCTTGCGTTCTTTAAGAATGAACTTTCAAGCGGAATGGGGATTGGGTTTCTAGATCAAGCGATGGCAAAAGCTTCAGGAAGTTCAGACGCAAACCAATTCTTCAACGATGCCCAACAAAAAGCACTAGCAATTATTTTTGAAGAAGGTGAAACTGTTCCTTATGTCCAGTTATTATCCTGCAAGAATGAGGCGCAGTGGAAAGAATTGCTTCTTACTCTCAACCAAGATTCGCCTTCTGGCAAATCTCGTTCATCCATTGTCATTCATAGTGCAAAAGATATTCAACGTCTTAGAAGAGCCGTTGCACTAAAGGACATTGTGGAATTAAACAATGGCTCAGAAGCGCTTGCCTTAGATCAATTTCATGTTGGCCAGTATGTTTTAATCCCCGACCAAGACCCAAAGCAAGTTCACTTACTCGATGCTGAAGTCGCGAAATATTTTTATCACACAGAACATTATTACGCAGCAACGCTACAAGCAATCAAAACAGCAATTGCTAATCTAGAAAACGAACTAAGCAAAATACCGACTGCAAATTAAACGTGAATTACAGCGGAAGATTTACCTTAATCGATGCTGTATAAAAATCACCTGCGTCTCTTAATGTATCTTGAATAACAATTCTTTGTCGAGTAACATCAAAAGTCCCGATAACTTTTTCTTTGTATTTCACCACGACAGGTTTATCTACATCCAACATTTCATCATTCAAATACATAGTAATTTGCTGCACGTCGGATTCAAGAAAAGTTATTGTCTGACCATCCACTGACACAACTATTTTTGTTCTCTCTTTTGGTTCTTCTACTGACAACCAATAAAATTGTTCGTGCAACACATCGTCCTGAACCCACACAATTTTAGATGGGTATGGATTCCTCTCAAAAGAGCCTAACCAAGGAAGCATTTTTGCTTCTTCAAAATCCATCCAGTGCCCTTTTGAAGCGTGTATGACTACTTGATTCGCGTAACCCGATGGATCTGTCTTTTGCAATGTTTCAAGTTTGTCTTTCCACTGAGCCGCAATCATATTTCGGTCGTACGCGGAATCCTTACCACCAACATGCAACGCAAACCCAATGTTCAACAAGCCGTCTGGAACAGTTTCATTTGGGTGCCCCGCCATCATTCCAGCTGCTGCAAGTTTGTCAGCCATTCGAGGCGCGAGTTGATACACGCCGTCGCCGCCCGCACTGTAGCCAATAATATACACACGGTTAGGATCTACTCCTTCGAAAACAATCATGTTTTCGATAAGACGTTCAAACATCGGATCAATGTGAGATTGGTGCCATAGATTCCAAGTGTCCGTTGGTGCACGAGGTGCAAGGTAAACACCTTCTTCGAGGGTATAAAGTTTTTTTTGATTTTCCCACTGAGATGTATTAACTTCAGCAGGTGCGCCACCACCACCGTGCATTGAAATCCAAAGAGACTTTTCGCCAAAAGGCGCATTGCCATATGTAGTAAACCAGATTGGCATTATTTTATCTTGGTAAGAAATTTCCATGGATTCCATCTCTGATGCTCGATCATCTTTGATGGCTTTTGCTCGCTGTTGCCAAACTTGTGAAGCAAATCGAAGCGCTCCTTGTTTTGATAGTTTGTCTGCTTCTAATTCAATTATCGATTCAGCGTCAACCGTAATTTCAGATTCGCTATTACTTGTATGCACCTTAATCGCATCGCCTTTAGGAAGAAAAAAAGTTAAGTGATCATTTGCATCAGCGCTTTCTTTATTTGTTATTCCCTCGTATAACAATTCGCCCGCTGCGTTTTTTAGTTCAACATAAACGGGCACCCTAGTTCCTTCTTTGTTTGTTGCACGAAATCGAATTGGCACAAGTTCAGAAACTTTAGATTTTGTATATCTATCCGTTACATCAATTGCACCGTACGTTTTTACATCAGGCAACCAAACGAGTGGGAAATGTTTATCGCTAGTGTTCCAAGTAACTGCGAAAATCGCATGTAGGGAATGTCCTTTTGTTGCTTTAGAAGCAGAATCATCAAACCAAGACACATCTACTTTATCTCCCGTTGGCTCAGCACCACCGGTGTAATGCCAACCATCATCCCAAAATTCAACCCATGAATGATTCCCGCTTTCGTTGTACCAAAGAGGTGTACCAGCGAACCTAGCGGGGACTCCCACGCTTCTGCACGCGTCCACAAGCAGGATGCTTAATCCAGAACACGAAGCCATACCCGCTTCGATACTCTCAAACGGCGATTGATCTGCCTTTGGTCTTTCCGTTGAGTAACTAACATCTACTAAATCAAAAATGTTTTTATTTAATAAAATCGTGGCTTCGGTGGGTGTTTTAGCTTCTGAAACTAACTCAATAAACTTGTCATGAAAATCTCCCCGCCAATTATCACGCCGTTCAT
>JYMV01016182.1_pt1 | contig 37551 bp, 74 predicted proteins | sample 338911 | NCBI WGS metagenome assembly JYMV01 (sample SAMN03354496, study PRJNA234377) | hydrothermal vent metagenome | biome: Deep sea; feature: Hydrothermal plumes at the Eastern Lau Spreading Center, Western Pacific Ocean; material: Seawater | place: Tonga | collected 2009 | depth 2000 m m | reverse complement strand
TTACCGCTTCAGACCAAAATCCGTTTGGCTTTACCCATAAACAGTGAGTAAATTCGTCTGTAGTTTCTCTGAATGTAAATTGTTGTTCTTGAGAAGTCATTACGATACCTCACTAGCGTATTTTTTAGCATCTGCTAAATATGTACACTTACTACCAAATTGTCTAGTTACAGTATTTTTTACTCTCCAATATGGTTTATCCCAATCCATACATCCCTTGCCTTGGCTAATAATGTATTGACCATCTTCACTGTGATATTCATAGTGTTTACGCATATTCTGACAAGTTCCTAACATTGAACCTGTCCAAACTCTTTTGAATTTAATTGTTTCTGTTGTGTTCATTTTCTATCTCCTAATTGTTTTTGGTTAGTTAAATAAGGTAACTTCTCTCTACCTTATGTTTACAATTATACGCCCTTTTATGTAAAAGTCAACACTTATTTGCAAAAAAGTATGGTTTTTTTTAAATTTTTTGGTCTATATATTCAAGGTGATATTCTTGAGTGCCGTAAGCCTTTTCCCAAGTCTTTTGTCCTATCTGATGAATACCTTGTGCGCCTCTATGATGGTCAACACACAAAGGTATGGTATATTCATCTTTAGATTTTTGTGCCATTCCACTATATTTCAAACCAACCAAGTGATGTATTTCAGCCGGTCTACGACAAACACAGCACCCATATTCAGACAAATTCCTGAATCTCTCTTTACGTTCTTTTGGCTTCAATGTCTTTCTTCTGATTGTCCGCTCATCATCAGTCCAAATAAAGTTTTATCATCATGATTAAGCATTAATTCAATAGAGGCATCTACTGTTTCTGGCGTAGAAAACTCTGCCACTTCTAACGTCGCATTAGACAAATCACTAACCATTTCTATTGCTACCTTATATTTTTGCTCTATCGTGATTCCTGCCATTAGTAAAAAGCCTCCACTTCTTCAATAACCCCGTCAATATCTTCCCTAGAATAATTAGTTAATATTTTCTTTAAAATCACGTTTATTGTAGCATCATATAATTCAGCAAAACCCTCTTCTGTCATACTAGCAAATGAAATTGATTCAGCCTCAATTCTAACACTTCCATCAATACGATATACAGCATTGTATCTGCCACTCAAGATAATCAAATCCTTTCTAAACCGGTCAAACGACTTTTCGGGTACAACCCCTTCCCATTCCGGAGACTCAAACTCTTCCGGTTGCCAGTTTTCATAAGCATATTTAATCAAAGCAAAATACTTCTTGTGGAAACTATAATTACGTGGTTTCTTGAAATCAGCAGTTATCACTTGATTGTATTTCATCTTATCAATAAAATCAGCACTTTCTTTATCATCCGGAATAATCATAATATCCGAGACTTTTTTTAGACTAATTTTCATACTTCTTCTTCACAGCAATTAACAATGTTAAATAACCGACATACAGATTGGACTTAGGTTTTCTGATAAGTTCTTTTCTTAGCCATTTCTCTGTATCCATCAATGTTCTGTATCTTGCGTAACTCATTTCAGCACCTTTCTGAAATCTTTATGCTTAACTCTTCGTAGTTGAGCCTTAACACTATCCTCTTGTGCTACTACCCACTCAAGCATAACAGAAGGCATTTTTACTGGGCAATATTTAAGCCAAGTTCTAACATCTTCTAAGTGTTCTTCATCAGTTTGCCCTGCCCATACTGATTCAAACGGTATTTGTTGTACCTCTAATCTTTTTGTTTTTGGTCTTGTGGCGATACCAACTTTCCTTATTGCTTGAATAATCTCAGGTATTGAGGGCGGATGTTTCTGTCCTAAATCTGATATGTTGTTCAAAGCCTCACTCCAACACATGACATCATGTCGTTCTAATCTGTCTAGTTGCTCTGCTAAAAATTTAATCATGTCGGGCTTATCAACCGCTTTGGCTGAAGCGTATTTGTATTCCATTTCTAACCGAGATAAAATACTTACTGCGACCTCTATTGTGTCTATTGGTTTAGTGTACATCTAATAATCTCCCTTGTTGTTCATCATATTCTTGCTGTCTGATTAATTTAATCTGAGCAGTAGTCAATGGTGTTGAATTTGGTTTGTTCATTTGTTCCCGTATGGTTTTTTCCATTCCACCATACGAATCAGCCTTTACGTCTTTTTGTGATGCCCCCCTATCCTGTTCACGGGAGAGCCAATTATTTACAAACCGCAGTAACCCCCTCCTAGTTTTACGTTTGGTGGGATTTGCCATCAGCCACCCCTTCATTTTTCTTAATTCTTGAATAATATCTACTGATTGATACAATTCTGTTAATTCAATAATCAAAGAACCTGTTATATCGTATTTGCTATTGTCATTGAGCGATAGCGATATGGCAACCTCTACATTTTCATTCTCATTTTCCTTTTCATTTTCCTTTTCATTTTCCTTTTCCTTCTCATACTCCTTTTCATTGTTAGCCCTTCGCTCCGGATTCGCTCCGTTTCCGCTTCCACTTTGCTTGTTTTTAGGTTGAGAACCGTTTAAGAATTTGGCTTTATTGTTTTTTAGATTAGGCTTAATACCTAACCACGCGATATTCAGGATAACATCTTCAAACGATATGTCGTCTGTGTCTGCGTCTGTAAATTGGTGTTCTAAGATTGCATCAACAAACTGTACTTTTTGCTCATCATTAAGTTGTTGATAGATTTCGTAATATGATTTGTAAAATGTAAACCCAGTACGATTGATTGACTTGCTACGAGCGGATTTGCCCATTCGATTCCCCCTATAAAATATGTTAGTCTAATGTCCAGTACCCCACAAAAAGGAAAGGGCAGGTAATTACTCCCACCCTTGTTTAAACTACCTTTATTGAGGTACTTACCATTATACTCCTTTATGTTGTATTTAAGCGACATTCTTGAAAATTATTCCGGTGATGGTATAACGATTTCATCTAATTCTTCGTTGTAAGCATCCCACATTCTATGGAATATCTTATTTGCTAAATAATCAATATTAGGGTCTCCGTACTTCTCGTGAAACCGGATATTGCCTGACTCAACCTCTTCTAACGTGTAACCAAAGTTTTCGCAAAGGTCAACTGTTAACTCTTCTTTAATTATCTGCTCTAATGTCATTTTCTGCCTCCATCTTTATAACATCAATATAAATCTTCTTACATTTATGAGTGCCATCTTCATACTTTTGCCATTGACGTAATCCAACACCAATAATTTCAGCACAATCTCTCTGCTTTAAACCTAAGTCCATTCTGAATTGGCGGATTTCTTCGCCAGTTAAATCTGTTCTTTTCATACTTTCTCCTTATCTTCTGCATCGAAATGAAACGTGTAGGTTACTGAACCATCAAATTCTTCATTAAGAACCCATTGAACTGGGCATGATGACAACCATTCATAGAATAAGTCTTTGTAATCTTCATTCATACTAACTCCTAATAATTATATTGTTCTGCTCTATGGTCTATTGATGGCTGATTCCAGTTTGCGTATTCTTCTCTTGTCAATATTGATAAAGAATATGAGCCTTCAGACTCCATATAAACTTGATTATCAAAATCTCTATAACCGTTTATTGTTGCCCTAATAATTGCTCTGCTTGTGGATTCAACTTGGTCACAGTCAATCTGTGCGACTCCAATATAGATAGATTGTCCTTCTTTCTTTTCTTGGATTTCATCCCATAGTTTCTTACCTTCTTGTTTTTTCATATCAACACCTAGTCCTTTATGTAACCAAGTTGACGTGCTTCTTCGGCATAATCACCTAGTGTCTTTTTTGCTTCCCAATGAATATCACGCTCTATACCTAAACCAAACATCAACCTTGTAGATTGAAGTTCATGGATTGACACAGTGCCAAGTTCAGGACAGCCCATACCTAAATCACATAGACCAAAACAAACACCATCTTCATCCATGTCTGATATTAGCCAAGTACCTGCGCCACACGGATTGAAAAACTTAACAACCGGCTTACCGCTCTCACCCGTTCTACTTGCTATAACTTCGTTTGCTCTTAATTTCGTCTCTATTGCTTTAGTTAAAAGTTTCATACTATTCTCCTATTTTTAGTTCTTTAAATCTTGCCGGAATGACTTTTCATCTTCATCAAATTGCTTTCCTTCAGAATCTCTTATCGGGTCGGGATTATTCCCATAACCTTCAAAAATTTCATCACACAAACAACAGTTAAAATATCTGATTCCATCTCTTTCTGTACTAGCCATTTTTAATCTCCTTCACCATTTTGGTGAATTTACGAATTGCCTCTTGTTTAGAATATCCGTAATACACCTCGGATATTAAAACATCGTCTTTAGTTCTGTGTTCGCATAAAACCGAACCATCATTCCTTTCTTGTACAAGCATTTTATTTCTCCTCTTTATTTTTTAGTTCGTTCAGTTGATAGATATAAGCATCTCTATCCATCTTGCTATTCTCTTGTTCTTGTACTAATCTAACCATCATCGCACCCTCTGCGATTGAGATTAATTTCGTAACGTCAAACCAGTAGTATTCCTCTGTATAGAATTCTCTCAAGTCACTAGCATAAAATCCGTATTCCTCTGCTAGTTCATAAGATTTAGATAAATTACCACAGTGATTATTATTAATAATTTCTGCAAATTGTCGTTGAGTTCTTAGTGCCATGATTCCCCCTATGCCCACAAATCCCAAGCCCTATGGTCAACGCTTAGTCCTCTAGTTGTACAATAAGCGAACCAAGCATCTTTATCCTGTGCCTTTTCTTTCAACTCATCATATCTATCTTGTAGTTCCCAAGCCTTTGAAGTTTGAGAATTGTAATTACCTCTACTGATATGGTTAGAAATTGTAGTTGTTAGTTTGTCTAACTTCGTTTCTAATTTTGAATCGTACATTATTTATCCTCATCTGAAAGGTTAGCATCAAACATTCCAATGATGTCTAGTACCTCATTAAAGTCGCTGAAAGATTGAACATCCTCTTGTGTTAATTGTTTAACCTCTATCGTAAGTTCAACAGCATCCGTTGTAATGTAAGCACTTCGGTATTCCTCTTCTTCGTTGTGTTTGCTATTTCTTAGGAAGTCCAACTCAATTCCGATTAGTCTAAAAGACTTTTCAGCGAGTAACATATTTGCGTATTTGTCAAAGTGTAAAGTTGTGTTATAAGTATTAATGTTTTTCATTTCTATCTCCGTTTATTTAGTTAAAATCAAGGTAGTTTCCCCTACCTCTTAAATACCATTATACGCCCTTTTATCCTATTGTCAACACTTATTTTAAAAAAACATCACTTTTCTTAAAGCAATGGCGTCTTAGGTTGCGCTAAAATATTTTCTGTGTAGTTTCCCCCTCCAAAATAGCGTAGAGAGTTTTGGATATAAAAAGAGGGCAATTAAGCCCTCTTTGGTTAAGTTATAATTAAATATCTTTATTTATTAAACCAAGATTCATTCTTGATTTCTGCGATAACAAAAGCATCTACATCATGCGGTGCGTAATTACGAATTCCGTAATGAGTCTCCGCAGGGTGAGGAACTAAAAAGACAGTAACCGGTGGAAACACCAATTTACCTTTTCTTTTTTTTGCCATACTCCTATCCGCCTGTGCTTGGTTCTTTAAACAAGTTTCTAAATCCTTGTGTGAACTCCAATTACTAAACGATGCTACGAAGTAGTGAACCTCATTATCTTTCATTATCTTTTCAACGATATTTTCCATATCAACATTGTCCATTTTGTATCTCCTTTACGTGGGGGCTATTGCCCCCTTTGGTTTAATGGTCTAGGTTATATACTCTCTCACTAAAGTAAGGTTTTGTATCCATGAAGTAACAACCACTCAAAGAGTAGTCCTCACCGCTTGTATCCGTAACCGTTTTGAAAAGTACAATTCCAAATCCTAGACTGTCCTCAGATTTTCTAGCATCACAAGTGATTATGTACTCTCTACCTTTAATGGTAAAGTTCTTCCCTTCAATATTTTTCATATTGTATCTCCTATTTATTGGTTTTTAAAAAGCACCGAACATCATATCCGGTTTAAATAAGGCTGAACTTTCCCAACCTTATAATTACATTATACGCCCTTTTGTACCACTTGTCAACTTTATTTTAAATTAACTTGACTTTTTTTAAAAAATTATTATACTATACTGATGGAAAATAACATTAAAACCTATATAAAACAAAGAGGATACACTTACCGTAAGGTTGCTGAATTATTCAACTTTACGATTCCAACTCTTGATAAGTTCATTAAGAAGCACCCTAACACTATGTACTATGCAGTCAAAGGTCTGCCAGAAGTTTCACATATTAAAGTTGAACGACTAGAAACTATTAGACCATGACTACAGAAAAACATAAGCACACACACACAGAATGTCAAACCGCAGTAAGTGCAATTAAAAGCCTTCTTGAACAGATTAAGCGTTCAACAAATAAAGATTCAAACTCAATACACGTATGCGAATCAGCCCTAGACATTTGTAATAAATTATTACGAGAGCCGGAGTTATGAACGAACACGAACATGAGATACAAAAATCTATAGCCCAATATTTAGACTTGCGGGGTTTGTGTTGGTGGGCTGTTCCTAATGGTGGAAATAGAAATATAATCACAGCAAAGAAACTTAAAGCCGAAGGCGTTAAATCCGGTGTGCCAGACATAACCATTATTCACGATGGGATGTACTACGGCCTTGAAGTTAAAAAGCCACATACTACAACCCCAAAGGGAAGGTTAAGTCCTAATCAGAAATTAATGATTAACACTATAAAGAAATGTGGTGGTGAGGTGGGCGTTGTATATTGTGTCGCGGATGTAATAGAATTTTTAATAGAGAGGGGAATAAAATGATAGGTGAAATACTCGTAACAGGTATCGTACTAGGTGGTGCATATTGGGTCTATAAATGTAAACAAAAAGAGGACTGCTCTGTAACAGGTGAATGTAATACTGTTATTGAACATTTAAAGAAGGGTAGAACACTTACCGCAGAACAAGCCAAGAAGTTATACGGAATTAAGCATCTACGTTCCGTTATAAGCCGTCTAAGGCATAAATACAGTCAAGACATAGAAACGGTAGTCAAAGGTAAGAAAGCCACCTATACGAAGAAATGAGGCTAGTAAGAAAGGTTATTGACTCATTTAATGAATGTCACACCTGTTTTATTAAACTTCCACTTGTAACAGTATTTATTGTCTTGGCTTGTCTTTATTTAGTCTGACAAACACAAACACACTCTTGTGGCTGTTGAGGCATCACCATTTGACTAGCATTATTCATCATCTGTTGTGGCATATTAAAGAACGACATAGCCACCATCGAGATAGCCATACCACTAAAAAATATCAACACGCACTTGAGTTTCATTAAGCACCATATCCAAGCATATTAGCAATCATCGCAACAACGAAGAAAGCAATAATTAACTTGGTGGCTGTTTTTAATCCTTTAATCTTTTCAATTAAATCAGTCATCTTTTCTTCTCCTGTATTTATTCTTAGCCTCATTATAACCCCACTTCTTAGTAAAGAAAGGTGTCAATAAGTTAGTGATTAATAAGAACGCTATAAAACCATATAAGGCGTTCATAAAGAAAGAGTCAGCCACGAAGGCTACTGCCTGTTGGTTCGTCTTAATATCATCAACACTTTTATCTTCAGGTAATATCTCATCTACTGTAATACTTGTGGCTAGATTTGCTATGGCAGGTATTGGTCCTGCAACTAAATAAGTAACGGCAGTAGTCGAACCTGTCTTAGCGACATTCTTAAACTTTAAGGATTCACAACCCATTAATAGGGTTGATAATAAAAGTGCATAAATTAAGCGCATTGTAAATACGGGAAAAGAATCCAACAATCGCCTATACATAATGGCATTATTTCTCATTAACCTTATCAAACAACTTTCCAATCATGTGCTTTATTTCCTTAATATCATCGTGGTACTCTGACTTCATTACATACTCCTTTGGTAAAGCATTTATCTGTTTCTCAACATCTTTTAAGTCAGCCACTAATGACTTAACTACCCCACCTGTTACTGCTGATAGTATTCCGACTAGCGTTAAAATTATCTCAGATAGTTCGATACACTACTCCTAGTATAGTTATTTTTCGACCATTCTATCATAATGTTATCTTTCGTCTATAAATTTTAGTTTCGGTCTCTTTCCTTTTTTAGTAAATATCCGACTGAATTTGTATAGTTTTGATAAAGGACACCGCGGATGATACCACTTGAACCTAACTGAAGAGTGAATATAATCCTTCAGGTCTGTAGTGAGTTCAATTTCTTTTAGTTCAATGACATCCTCCGGCACAGCCGTAGAGAATGTTGCATATAATAAGGGGTCGCCTCTTTTAATTTTGATAATCTCTTTTTTAGAAGGAACTTGGAAAGCAATATCTACAGGTCGCCACCAATCTGATATATGAATTCTTCCGGGTATTATCCTTAAAGGCGCTGAACCAATAGGTTCAAAATGAGGCGAAGTAATCCTTAAATCAATACCTTTATCTTCTGTAGCGAATAGCATGGGGTAATTAATAGACATAATAGGGTCGTCATTTTCGCCATATTCATCCTCTCTTAAATGAAAAAAATCAGCAGGTAGGTTTTTTGATTTTCTAAATAAATGAATTTTATTATTTTCTAAATCTAACTCAAAGTGAGCATCAAACGGGGATGTAAGCACGTAAGTATTTTTAAATACTTCATTAGCCGAAGGACACTTATTGTAATTATACTTATGCCCTTTCATGTATTTATCGTATAAAGACTCCATAGGCTCTACCAACATCTCTAAGCCTGTACTGGAATCGAACCAAGGACACCAACCTACTACTTTAGCCTTATTACCCACAGCCGTACTCTAACCATCCTGTCATAATATACTTATCTTGATTAGAGAATACAGGATTGCCCCTATGAGTATGTGTCCAAGATGGAGGAAAATAAACTACTGTACCTTGTTTGGGTTGTATTCGGGCATTTTGGTAAATAAATTCTGTCTCGCCTCCCTCCGCTATGTCATTTAAGTAAACCATATAAACCATAGCACGGTGGGCGGTTTGCATATTATTCGCTTCACAATGAAAGTTAAAGTACCCAGACTTCTCATCCTTAGAATACTTTTGTACTTGATAAGTGCTTATTTTATGCGGTTGTAAACTATCAACATAAAAATACTTATCTCTATATAAGTCATAAGCCTCTTGTAAGTGTGAGTTGACATTCTGTACTAGACTATCAAACTTTGTAAATCTACTTATATCTACATCAGTGGAGTTCTTTATAGTCTTATCTACTCCCGAACCTGTAGAACCTGCCCACGCATTACCTTTTAATGCCATTTTAGTATGAGCATCGATAATCTCTTTACACAGTTTTTTAGGTACACAATCAGCGTAAATTCCTATGAACTCATTATAACTTTCAGTCATTTAAGTTTCCTTGCTTTAATAGCGACAGTAAATTTTTGTTGTTGTGCGGATATTGTGGGCGGTCTTGATGCGTGTGGAATAGTAGAGGTAAACACAGATATACGACCTGCTTTTGGTATAACGGATTTTATAATTTCTTCTTGTTTTGCGTCATAAAAAACTGTTTCCCCTCCCCAATCAGGATGCCAAGTAGGATTAGCGTAATATAAGAATGTGAACGTATCATCCTGTTGGTCGTCAGAGTGTGCGCTAAGATGTGTTGTCATGTTATATACATTAATGTATGACCTTAATATTTCGATATTACCTAATCCATGCTTATCGGCAATATCGTCTAGTATATCACTTAATTCAAGTTGTTTAAATTCTTCATTAGTTAAATTACAAACAAACCTACTCATATCAGAAGAGTTCGTACTAGAAGAATGACCAAAAGTGTACTTACTGTTTTTACAAAAATCGAATATAAACTCCTGTTGACAGAAGTTGACCTTACTATCCTCTACTTCTAATACGCGATTCTCTAAATTCATTCCAAACAAGCCATAACCTCTCTATTGTTGTCAAATTAGATATTTTGGGTTCAGCAGGGTATTCCACTGTATAAGGGTCATCAAAAAAAATAGGCAGGTCGCGTAAGGACTGTCTGTATATCTTATACTTTCTTTTCAAAATCCAGTTGGGGAAGTCTGGCATCTGAGTGTAATCACTCATATTTAACATGACCCCTCTTGAATTTCTTACTAATCTCCAAGCCTCTTCTATCATTTCAGGATGGTACGGGTCTGCTCCATAAGGATTTGGGGAAAACTCTTGAGACCCTGCATCATACAACCAACCAACTTTAGGCGGGTCGGGTAAATCTGTAATATCTACAAATTCAACACCAACCATTCCGTAGGGTGGATTATCTACACCCTCTAAAACACAACGAACAAAACCATGATTTACTTCTACAAAAGTCTTTACCAACTTATCGTCACTCTGCCGTTACCACCATTACTACCTGAATTACCATTACTAGGATTACCTGAACCGCCACCTCCACCGCCACCGTAACCACCTGAACCGCCTGAACCTCCACTTGCGCCATTACTACTATTACCATTCGCATAAGCCGTGCCACCTTGAGAGCCATTCTGACCGCCACTGACACCGTTACCACCTGCACCACCGGCTAAAGTACCTCTACCAATGTTTCCTTTAGCACCTGCTCCTGCTCCCGAAGATGTTGCAATATTACCTACATACGTAGAACCTGCACCGTTACCACCATTACCTGAACCGCCTGAACCGCCTGAATTGCCTCCATTACCAAAGCCACCTGCGCCCGATATTGCTACACCAAATGTCGAACCACCATTTACTGCCACATTTGCGTTAACTGTTCCAACACCGCCTCCGCCTCCGCCACCTGACCCTCCAGTGTTGTTATCGTATTGTACTCCACGCGCACCGCCACCGCCACCTCCGCCACCACCTTGTAATGTCACAGAGACACTTGTAACACCTAGCGGAACTGTAAAGTTTCCGCCACCATTGTATGTCGAACTTCCGGGTCCGGGGTAGCCCACATGAACTTCACGCCATGCACCTGCGTGTTTAATATAAACACTAGACGACCTCCATGCTGAAGATGCTTTTACATAGGCAGTGGTTATTGTTCTCCATACGCCACTTGTTTTCGCGTGTAAACTCATAGATTACCCCTTTGGTATATCTGATTTAATTTTATTAACTTTCGCTACTAGGTCTGTAAACTCAGCCGAAACTGCGTCTCCATTGCTCAAGGCAGTTACAGCGTTCATTAAAGATGCTACTTGGTCAGTAATACCCACCTCTGATAAGTATCGATTCAAACGCTCCGCAGTATATCCGCCCTCAATTTTCCACGCAGTTCCATCCCATCTTTGTACAACCCCGAACTCACTAAGGAAATCACTTTTTGGTGGCTCACTATCTGCTTGAGTATCACCTGCCGATAATTCCGTATGCCCTTCGTAGCGTCCATCTTCAGATACCTTATGCCCAAATACAGGCTCTACAGTCGCCTCGACTACTGGCTCTGGCTCAATGATAGGAATAAACGCATTAGATAAAACTTTACAAGCGGATTGTTCTTCTGACGTTAAATCAACTCTAACAACATCACCTTCTTTGTTTTTAGTAAACTTAAACATATTACCGTTATCCGGCTCATAATTTAAGTATAAGTAGGGGAATTCTAATCCCTCGATTGAGTTTACGGGAGTACCATTAATGATTATCTCTCCGTTTTGTGATACTGTTATTGCTTTCATTCTATATCTCCTTAATATTTATACCAAACGTCACCATCTGAACCACCTGAAGCGGAACTTGTTGATACTGTTCTAGTACCAAATCCGTTTATACCTGTGGAACATTTGGCAGATGTGACAGAACCAGTTGCCAACTCTGATGTATCAACTGCGTTTGCCGCAATCTCAGAAGAACCCACCGCATCAGCCGCAATCTCTGTTGCTGTCACACAATTAGCAACTAGTTGAGCATTACTAGCAGTACCGCTTATATCGCCACCCATTGTTGCGTCTGTATCTACAGTAGCCCAAGTCATTCCACCTGAATTAGCACTTTGAGCAGAAAGAAACTGACCATTAGTAGGTGCGTTTGATACTTTAAGGTTGGCTTCATCAACTACATTACCAGCAATAACTGTTGCTCCATCAGCAGTTGAAGTTACTTCTCCTGAGTGGTTAGGATGAGTATAAACCGTATTGTTATCTACAGACCAAACAGCAGTACCCGAAGCACTGTATTTTAAGAAATCACCTGTTGAACCACCTGACGGGATATGTTTATCACCGGCTGACGAAGGGTGAGAGTAGTTATTAGCACTGGTAGCAATACCATCTAATTTAGTTTGGTCTGCTGTTAAAAATGTACCCGTGGTTGCTTTTACCGCTGCAATTCCGGCTAATTCACTATCCATTAACGCACCTGCTGATGTTACATTAAGTGTATCTGTTACGTCAGCACTAGCCTCAATAGCATTTAATTTAGTATGGTCAGCGTTAGTAAAGTCATTTGTGGTTAAACCACCATCGCCCACGGTATAGGTTGTGTCAGTCTGAGCCACCCAAGATAACTGAGCCGAGCCGTTAGTCTTTAATACATAATTAGCAGTACCGTCTGCTTGAGGATATTTAAGTCCATCTAGCACCACACTACCAGTGCCATTAGGGGTTATATCAATATCTGCATTAGCCGTAGATACAATATCTTGACCATTAACATCTAAATCACCACCTAACTGTGGGGTTGTGTCTGCCGCAACACTTGTGATTCCGGTATCTACATCGGTTGCCCAACCTAATACCGCACTACCATTTGTTTTTAATAACTGTCCTGCCGAGCCATCTGCTGTAGGCAAGGTGAAGGCGACACCGCTTGTACCACCTTTAATTTTATCGACTGTAATTGTACTAGCCATATCGTTTTCTCCTTATTATATAATATCTATTTCACCTGTACCATCTACTGTCCAAGTAACACCATCTGATACCGTTATATCACCTATCAACATATAGTTTTTCGTGGAAACTAAAGTGTTGGTTTGATTTGTACTTATATTGTTTGGATTATCAAACGTGTCACCTGCTGATAATGAAGCACCTGATAGTGCCTCCCAAACATTATCCCCTCGAAGGAATTTAGTAGCACCTGCTGTACCAGTAGCAGATAACATTGCAATATCTACTGCACCTGCTTGAATAGTCATTGCTCCATCTGATGCGGAAACTACATCCCCTGAGTGATTCGGATGGCTGTAGTTATTTGCTGATGTGGCAATACCGCTTAACTTGGTATTTTTAGTATCTGTGTAAGCGTTTGACTCGGCTTCATACAAGGTCTTAATTTCAGCACCAGTTTGGTCATCTTTAGCACTACTTTCTATGGTGTCAAGTTTTGTTCCGTCTGTACCAACATCTCTGCCATCAAATGTAGATGAAGTTGTTACCGCACCAGTTAAAGCACCACCTGTTATTGGTAATGCCTCTAAATCTTCAGCGAAATCATTTAACAACTCTGTTGTCATTCTTAACTCGACTGTAGCACTAGCCAAATGTGCGCCTGAAGTAGCGACACAGGTAAATGTAGTGCCTGATATAGCCGTAACTTTAACTACTTCATTAGTTAAGGATATATAAGTCCAATCACTACCGCCAAGTGTAGGAAATCCCGTTGCCGAAACAACCGAAAAAGATGTAGCACCTGCCGATATACCTGCCGATAGGGTAGTACCGGCATTGTTACTGAATTTTACAGCCATACTGACCTCCTATAATCTTCTCAAATTAAGATACTGTGATAGTCCAAGTAATTGTCATTGAATCTGAAACACCTTTATTGACAACACTAAATTTAGTTCTAGCCAACATATCGCCTGTTGTGGCATGATTGAAAATACCCGCCTCTTTAATAGCACCTGTGCCATCACCTGCAGCCCAAGTGCCGACATACTGAATAGTATTAGTTGATACAGTTGTGCTTGTTAGAGAATTTCTATCAAGATGGGCTACCAAAGTAGTCTGACCTGGGGCTTCTGTCGTATCATTTGTTCCAATCGCCATGTGAGTCATAACAGTATTGGCATCATTCATTCTTGAAGCCACCCAATTCTTACCTGCTGTTACTACAAGATTCTCTGTTTTTTGTACCACTTCATCGTTAATGGCGATTTCTAATGCGCCTGTTAATTTTAAACCATCGTTTATCATTTTCGTACTCCTAATTTAAAGTATAAGTATTAAGCATAGGATTTCCTAATGCCCTTCCAAATGTCCTGCTCACTACCACATTATCAGAAAAACTGAACACATTTCCTTTGACCCCATAATAATCTTTATCGATTAAAGCGGAATCATCCAAAGTAAAAGCAGAAGCCAACACCGTTGCTATAGTTTTTCCATGTGATTCACCCATTGTAAACGAATCACCCTCTACCTTGCTTAGATTATAATTGTCTGTATCAGTAAATGTTACTGAATCTGTAGTAATATTTTTTCCTAAACTTTTTACTTCTGAATCTGTAAATGAAATTGAATCGCCAGTTACCGGTCTTTCAAATAATATCCCTAGTGAGTCGCCAATAGTAATTCCGTCAGGTAAAGACTTACTTAGAGCGAACAACGCTTCATCTGTCATGAACGCATAATTAGTCTTATTCTTATAAGTATCCTTATCAATCTGAGCAGAATCATCTAATGTAAAGGCATCTGTTATTGGTAAGTTATAAGAAACCAGTTTTACCACTGTGTCTGACATAGTAACCGAATCACCAGTTAATACCTTTGATGGATGTAAAGCCGTAGTGTCAGTAAATGTAAACGAATCTGGAATACCCTTACCTGTTGATAACAATGTTATCTCACTTAAAGTCACAGTATCAGTAAACCATCTATGCGGACTTTCAGCCACTAAACGGAAATCAATAGCCTCAACCTTTACATACGTTATGGTTGCTCTAATAGCCATTAAAAATCACTCCTAATATCAAATTTGAGCAAGTCTGGTACTGACATAACCCTGCCACTATCATATGTTAATTCAATTTCAGCCTCATAATCACCAGTAACATCTAAGTCTGTCAAACCCCATTGTAACGCTATTCGACCATCTATATAAGGTGCAATTCTAGTAAACAAAATAGTAGTTAGAGGGGTTAGTGTGTCTATCTCTCTAAACTTTAATTTCACGGCTGTAACATTAGTTAAATCAATTGGATTCCATGTCGTAGGGTCTGTAATGTCTAATGTTTTACCAGTACCGGCAACATTACTATCCCTAAGGATAATCTCCAACTCTGGCAGGTCATCCCCTTTTACTAATTTAATCGGTTTATAATAAGCCATAATTACCTCATATTAAATAAACACCAGAAGTATTCTTATAGTGTGTCTCCGCATACTCACGACCAGATACTTGAATTAAACCGCTTTGGTCTGTTTCTAATGAAAGTATAACAAACTTTCTAGTCCTATCAAGAATATCATGTGTAATTGCTATAACATCTCCAACTTCTAAATGTGAGTTTTTAACTGTCGTAGCAAAACTTACCGCTAATGGTGTCTGTTTTACCCTATTTCCAAGAGAATCTTCAGTATATCTCGTTGCGTTTAAAGCAATTTCTGCTAACTCATCAGCCTGTGTATCACTCGTTACACCTTTAGAATCTAGTATCTTCTCTAAAGTTTGACCATCTAATGTCTGTAAAGTTGTATCTTCTCTCACCTTCTGAGCAGATAACCACTCGTCTGTTGGATTAATATACTTAAATATTATCTTGTTAGCAATATCTCTGTTTCCTTTCATAGAAATACTTAATGAATTTCCTATAAAATCATCATCCGTTAAAGTGTCTACTAAAGTCTGTGATTTTGTATCAATCTTTAACTTCCATTTATTTTCAGAATGAACAATCTGTCCTCTACAAGTTGATAATACATCTTCAATAATAGATTGAATATTTGCTTGTTGAACTGTAGCAGTATTTACAGTCCATCCATTATTAGAACAATCTGTCTTGGATTGGTAAAAACTAGATATATCAATATCAGCATCAGGAATACTTAATCCATCAGATAATAAATCTAATACAACTTCAGCCGGATTAGTTGTATATGTTAATGTCGTACCTATAGCGGTAGCACTTGTAATCAATCTAATCTTCTTACCTTTAATTAAAACAGTCAGATTGTGCATAGATGTATTTAAGTTGTTTTCACCGTCATACACTTGATGTACTGCTAAAAAAGCAGTATCGGCAGGTATATTTACACTATCTAAACTTAAAGTAGCACCTGTTGATGTACTACCGGCACTATTAGTAACAAAATCAACCGCTTGTACATTTGTAGCACTTGATGAAGCATCATACCAATTAACATGAACATAAGTAGATGTGAATATATTACCAGTTCCGGCAGTTAAAGTAATATCTCCGGCAAAAATACCAGTTATATCTTCAATGGGGTGTCCTGCTATAGCAATAATACCCCAATAATCTCTATTGTATCCTTTAGTAGTAGTATCAGAATTTACAGACCCATTAGTTTTCTGATAAATAATATTACCTGCTAAACGATTATATCCATACACTTCAGCAACAGGTGCTACGTTTGATTTCTGTGTCTGAAGTTTCATTCCTGCGTAGGCATCAACTCCACTAATATCACCAACCTCAGGGGCTAATGCTGAACCGGCAATAGATGAACCCACTAATGTAATGGCGGCTGTTGCTAAATATATAGCCGTAGTCGTAGCACCTGCTCCTAACGCCATAGCGGCTAATTGAGGTGCAAATATTACTATTGCTAAACCAATTGCGGCTTTTACTGAATCACCCATTATTAACCCTCATTATCAAACATCCCTTGTCTAACTGTTTATGCACTACACGACCTAAATCTTCATTGTAAACCCAATAAGTGAATTGATTTATACAGACCCCAACTGACCTCCTAGTAAGAACTATATCATCCTTTACAATATCATTTTTGTCTTTAATGTGAGTACAAAAACTCTTAAAAAAACCAATGTGTTCTTTCTTGGCTAAAAACCGTTTTTCATTTTTAACATACAAATCCATGTCACCTATATCAAGTGTATATTGATTCCACCCATTTGGCAGAACAAACCTAATATTCAAATACTTAATGACAACAGTAAAGCAATTAGTCATTCTGCCTACCCCAATAAACCACGTCATTAATGGCATCTACAATCGTAGTAAATTCGTTCTGATTGTATGTTCTAGCAGGATATGGCTTAGACCAATGCGTAAATTGTGTAGTCAGTACCCCATTTAATGTTTGTGATGATGCTGAGAATGTATCAATAACTCCTTCAAATAAAGTGTAGGTGTCTTTAGTCAAACCACTAAGTTCTAAACGAGGATAAGTAGTTGTTCCATTATCCGCTACACCAAATTCGTATGTATCTGAGCCTACAGTTTGTGCAGGTGGTGTGAACATTACTCTAACAATCTGACATCTATTGTTTCTCCATTCTTTAGCCAACGCAGTTGTTGTTAATGCACCGTTAATATTATCAATCACAACATTAATACTATCGGATTGCATAGAAAAATCCTCATTCAATTTATCAAAGGTTATAGGTATTGGCGTGTATTCATTAGTTCCGTCATACACAAATATATCATGGTCTGTAAAATACAGAGTAGAATCAAACACACCGGCTAAAGTGTACATATCAAATTCAAACAAATGTAACAAGCCAAAGGCATCATCATTTCTAACATTTGTAGTTATCGTTTTACTCATGACATTAATTCCACAATATCGGCATTACAAATATAAATTCCATCCAGTCTCTTATCATACTTAAACGAATCTTGAAAGAAGTAAGCCTTATGCTTTCCACCACTTCCTAGACTATTAGCACCCTCTACTGGCATACCAAACGAACCCATAATTCCTGCCTTTTTACGATAAAAGGTTAATAAGACTAAGAAGTCAGTTTCACTCAAAAGCCAAGACAGTTTCCACTTTTTTCTCAATGCGTCTTTATCTTTAATATGCCTAGCAGACGAACCTATGCTAGAGAAAATTGAATTTGTTATATACCCATACTCTACCTTGTGTGGCTGTGCGCTACTTAACACCGTTGTAAATGATGTATCTGTAGAAGTAACTGGCGTATAACTAGATGACTGACTAAAGGCACTTTGATACTCAGTATAATCAAAGAAAACCGATGTTACTAATTTGATTGTTCCACTATAAATTTGAGGTGCAATTACTGTGAATCTAAATTCTTTAAACACCCAAACAGAAGCATTTAACCCTATAGTAGTATCTCTTAAATCGTGAATATCATCAGTATCTATAATAACCGTATTAGAATGATTAGACTCATAAGCACTAACTAAAGCATCAAACTTCGTTTTATTCAAACCTTTATAAGTTACTGTCATTTCAATAGCCGGAATTGATGTACTAATAATCCTTTGATTCTTTCCAGAATTGAATTCTAAAGCGTTGCCCTGCTTATGCCATTCCTGCACCTTTATATGGCTATGATTAGCCATAACGGTAGTTGTAAGATTATTCATATAACCTGCTTAACTGTCCTTCTAACCGAACCATTGTTAACTAAACTTGCATTGATAATTCCTTCTATCGTGCCTCTATTATTCACAAGATAATTATTGAAACTTGAGGCGTCAATAGCCTGAACATTAAAGTTTATTTCAGCAGTTACATTCCTAACCTCACCTGTTGATGTGTTTAACTGATGATTAGGTACTACAGTTCCTGCTCTATCCGGAATAAATAATTCAGCACCTTTTTCTCCAACTAACGATGCTCTACCTACGGGTGGGCGACCACCACTAGCAAACCCTGCTACCGCCATATTGTTACTAACCCCATTAACAACACTACTTAAATTACCAGTAAAACCACCACCCATACCAAACATACCGAGCAAAGGTTTAACAACTTGCATCCTTATAAAGTGAGATAATATTTCATTAAATACACTACGAGCAATATCTTTAAACGAATTGAGACCATTTGTCATTCCCATAATGGCATCGGTAATAGAATCTTCCATACCTTGTGCTAACTTTTGTACCACTTCCTCTATCTTAGCATCTTCCATAAACTTAACGGCTTTTTGATATTCGGAATTTACTTCTTTAATTCCAGAGGCTTTCTCCACATCTAAGATAATCCCGTTTCGATATGCCTCATTGAATCTCTCAATAATATCATCGCGTTCTTTTTCTAACTTTTGTAATGGGGTCATTACGTTGGTTATTTTCAGTATTGAGTTTTTATACGAATCCATTGTTTTGGTAAACTTTTTAAGCCTACTATCTGCTTCCCCACCTTTAGCAAAGTCATAAACATTGAACACTTCTGTTTTAGTTGAAACTGTTACATCATCAAGTGGAGTTCTTAATGCCTGTAATCTAGTTTTTAACTCTTCAGCCTGTTGAGCCATCTGAGCCATAGAAAAAGATAAAGCATTTAATATTTGTTGTTGGTCTTTAGCCTCCACTGCCTGACCGTCAAACATTCCTGTTTCTCTTAGTATCTTTGCTTGGTCTCCAAGTTTTTTAATCTCATAACGCCACGCTCTAACCTTCTCATTTCCTTCGCCAAAAATATCAACTAACTCAGTTGTTGGTTTTTTAGCACCGCCCGAAACCTCACTAATTGCTTTTCCAAGTTCACCAATGCCCCATGAAAGGGCTGCAATACCTGCCACAACCAACTTGGCTTTCTTGCCACCTAAGAACGCCATTACAACACCAACCTCTAAAATCCAAGGCGGTAAACCCATTAAAGCATTTAGAGCAACGCCCATCGCCTTACCAACACTAACTACACCTTTACCAAACTCTTTAACAGCATTGATATTTTCCGGCTTACCTAATGACTCTGTTATATCAAGAACAACATCCTTAGCCATTTGAAAAATACCTGTATCGGCAAATTGAATCTTTAACTTGAACCAAGCATCTTCCATCATTGATACTTGACCTTGGAATGTCTTGGCTAATTCCTTAGTAGCACCTACTGCTGTGGTTGTATTGTTCTCCCACATTTCTTTTAATGCTTTGCTTGTTTCTTCTCCAGACATCTGAACACCTTGCTCAAATCCTAAAAAGGCGGCTACACCTCGTTCACGGAATAAGTCAGCACTAGCAATACCACCTGCCATTGCTCTTTGTAATTGTTCTGCTGTTTTAACGAAATCAAGACCTGATACTGCGGCAATATCACCGGTCATCTCTAATAGACCGTTTAACTCATCAATATCATCTGTAACTGTTAATAGAAGTGGGGATGCTTTCTGAATATCCTCTAGTGCGAATGGCACTTTAGAAGCGAACCCTGTCATAGTATCAAACGCCTTACCGGCATCCTGTACACTGCCTGTCAAGAATTTAAGACGTACTTTAAGGCTCTCTAAACCTGACGCACTTTTAATGACGGATTTCATCACCGCCCCTGCGCCTAACGCACCCATTGCGCCATTAAGTGAGAATATCTGGTCTTTTACACGCTTGGCGACATTCCCAATTCCCTTAATACCGGCTTTGGCTTTCTCAACACCCTTTGCGCTAACCTTAATTCCTAAATGTGCTACTTGATTAGTTGCCATCTTTACCCTCTAATTTAAAGTAGGCTATCCAACCATGAAACTCATCTACTGTCATTCTCTCTATTTCATAAACAGTCTTGTGTAAGCGATTCGCAAGTGCGTACTTTGCGTGTAACTCGGAATCGCTTTTTAGTTTCCCTCTTGTTCCTCAATGGATTGAGAGGCTGATATTTCGCCTACAACTCTTGTAATTACATCTGGTGAAACATTACTCATTAACTTAATTTTGTCAGATATATCAAACATTTTATTGCCGTCTTTATCCAATGACTTTAAGATTAAAGTTCTTACCATGAATTCAAAATCATCGCCTTTGGCAAATTTCCAAAGTGACTTTTTCTCAGCCATAGTAAACGGAGTACAATAGATAACAGTATCCCATTCTTCAACTTCGATTAATCTAGTCTCTAGTTTATCGAAATGACTAATTGCGTTATCTAAAATTCCCACTAGACCGTAGCCCAAGTAACAGCACCATTTGCCTCAAAACTAACTGAAGTTTCGACCATACCATCCAAAGAAGTTGACACACCTTTTTCAGTAATTAAAGCCGTACAAGTTGCATATTTATCGCCAGATGTAGCACCTTCTGGATATAGATTTAGTGTAATACTTGCACCTACAGTCATAGCACCTTGACCTGCTGTATCTGTCTCATCCCAAAAAGCAGTCAATGAACCACTTGCTGATGTTAAACCTACTGCCTTAGTACGTGCTGTATCACCTAATGTTGTATCATCAATAGTCTCTGCTGATTCTGAAATACTCCAATCTTTTACTTCTGCGATTGTTGATGTACCTACTTTTGCTACACCCTCGCTACCTTTATGATTAGCCATCTTTATTCTCCTTTACTTTTTTATTATCAGACTTCTCAGTCCAGCCATCCGCCTTCATTTCTTCAACCTTTGAAGGGTGTGGCGTTACACCTTCTTTACCACCGTTAGGCGGATATAAAATAATATCTTTTTTCATTCGTCTCTCCAGTATGGAATATTAACATTAATCTGATGCCAAATATCATCAGTACCTATTGTTTCAATACTTGCGACTCCACAAACTACATCACTAAACTGTCTACCATCAAACAAAGATGAAGCATAATCCGCATACAGCCTTATTGTACTAGTTCCTACATTGCGTGGGGCAAATAATTGAACCACAATAATGCCTGTATGGCGTTTTAAATTATCAATACCTCTATAATCACCATCACCATTCAGTATATTAAATCTAACCCAATACTCATTATTAGGTGTATCAAATTCTACATTCTCCCAAGCGATAGTGGTATAAGTCCAATTATCCTCGAATCTATCCTCTATTGCTAATCGTTCATTTTCAAATGACATTATTTAAAACTACTCCTAATCTCATTCATAGTAATTTTAACCATGCCTTTAGGTGCTTGTTTACTATTACCGTTTTCTAATAATCCGATGTATGGAAGGGAATTAGTAATCCAAATAGTTTTAAATCCATCGCTCTTTTGTAATGTTGGTGTTGATGCTTTAGGTGATGAAGGGGGTGTTGATGAATCTACGTGTGAACCTGTAGATTTACGAAATCCTGTACCACGAACAGATTTGTCAGCATTTCCTACGCTTAGATTCCAATTCGCTCTAGCACGACCTGTATCAACAGGCGTTTTACTAGTTACGCTTTTATACGCATGAAGAGCAACTTTTCTAACGGCAACATCCACCTCTAAACCTGCCTTCTTAGCAAACCTTTTGATGTCATTGTCAAATGAAGATATACTCATCCTAGTTTCCTTATTGTTAAAGTATATGAAGCACCGGCAGGGTCTTTATCCACTTTACTAATTGTATGAATTTCAGCACTTCTAACTATCGTATCATCAGTCTTAGGTGTAAACGCTAATCCTTTACTTGAGAATATAACAGTTAATTCACCTGTATTCCCCACAGACTTTAACCCAGACTTAACATCTTCACTTGCCACACTAACAATAGCCGTAATCGTATAATCCGTTTCGTCATTAGCCATTTGCCCTGTATAAACATCATACACAGGATTGCTTTTAACCCTATATGTAATTGATTCCGCTATATCACCCGTTGAGGTTATAGCAGAACTTACCGCATTAAGTAACGCATTTCTTAATCCCATTAAGTTCTCACTACTGCAACTGTTCCAAACTTCGCCCTCGCATGAATTGTTCCATAACCTCGTAACATCTCTTGAACAATATCAGGCAACACGCTCTCTGTATCAGTCTTATCAAAAGTCAATGAAATAGAGCCAACACTTAAACTCTCAATACCTTTACTATCCGAATTAGATGTCAGATTGCTACCTATCAAATGTCTAGCAAACTCTGCTGTGGCATTTTTAATAGCATCAGGTATCACAGTTGTTAATACTTGAAATCCATCTAAATCAAGTACAGCACTTCTTCCCCATCTCAAGGCTTGTTCTTCTGTTGTCTTTAATCCAACCCAATCCACCTTCTCGTCTAATATACGAGTCGACATCTTCAACGCTATTTCTTTATTGGCAGTTGTAGCACCTGTCCAATCGGTAGCATATAAGTGGTTTGTATGGTATGTATCCGCATCGGCAACAGATACATAACTATCCGCACTTGCGCCATTTACTGTCGCATCTAGTGCCATTATCTATATCCTGCTTTTGAATAGTTTTCTACTTCGTCTGGATGTACGTTAGCCGTTTGACCATCTCGTTCCATCTTAACTAATTTTACTTTCTTTGGAGTTGCTTTTTTCTTAACTGGTTTATTCTCAGTCATAATAATTCTCCTAATTAGGTGGAGAGGACATAACCCCCTCCAATTTGATTTAATCTTAACCTAGTAAGATAGCAATGTTGTCTGGCTTCCAAGCCTTAGTACCCCAACAAGCAGCGACTTCAATCATCTGCTTACGGTAGCCTTTATACACACGGATTTCAAATACTAATCCTGAATGTGGGTCTTGTACTAGCATAGAATCTTCTGCTAAGTCACCACCACCCGGAACGGCTGGCGCTCTCATGCCTAATTCTACTGCTGACTGATGGAATAGAACATTAGCAGTATGTGAAGCACCAACAGTAATAGCATCATTATCTGCTTCCACGGCTTGTAGACCCGGAGACCCGATAACAAACGAACCGCCACTTAATGCTGTGTTTACAACATACTTATCAGTCGTACCTGCAAAAGTAATAATATCACCTGCAAGAATAGTGCCTGAACCAGTATCAGTCGCAATAGTAGTATCACCTACAGCACTTGAAGCATCATTTAGTAAGTATGATGTACCGCCACCTTTAGTATGAGCAACCACTTGAGCAGACTCTTTCATCATAACGCCTTGTAAGTCTAGTAAAGTACCTTGACGTAGCATGGCAGATGAACCTGATTCATTTGCTTTCTGTAATTGAGCGAGGTTACGAAGATTAGTACCTGCCAATGTGTTCATTACTAAAGACAAACGACCATCACCAGTCACACCACCATTGTCAGCAATAATTTGTCTTGCTTCTGCGATAGTATTAAAGTTTGAACCGAATGGAGTAGTACCTGCAGTACCAATAGCACGTGAAGCACCTTGATAAGCGGCAGTAGCCAAATCAGTTTCGATTTCATTTGCTAGAACACGCATAGCCTGTGCCACTTGGTCGCCATAGATAGTTTCATAGCCTGTGCCATTATTCAAGTGCATCATATCTTCACCTGTCATTGGAATCTGTACAGACTTCGCTTTAGATAATGTCATCGTCTTATTATCTACCGTCTGGTCTGTGCCTTCCGGAATAGTCATTGCCTCTGAGATATTAGCCGCGGTTGCTGAACGTGTAAAGTGTGAACGAATAGTATCACCCTTCGCGGCTCTCTCTGAACCTGCGTTGATAGTAACTGAAGGGATAAAACCTACAAGTTCACGACCAACTGTGTCTGCGGCTTTATAAATATCACCCGCAAGATTTGTTAATGTATTTGCCATTTTATTGACTCCTATTTTAATTTTAAAATTATTAGAGAGTCAAATGCCCCCTAATTGTAATTCCTACACAGTAAGAAAATTAGGCAACACTGTTGCTTAGTGCCAATATTATCATAAAATTAAGGCGTGTCAAACATTTTTTTCCAAAAAAAAAGGGCAATTAAGCCCTCTCTTATTTTGGTAGTTTTCCTATCCTAAGCGAAACGACCATTTTTCTCATAAAACGACCATCTATCCTCTAACCAATCTTTACCCCTAGATTCCGGCAACCAATCTACTGAATAACTAGAATTAGACTGATACACTTTAACTACATCTTTATTTCCGTATATGTGAAGATAATGCTCTCTCTCAATCTGATTAAATCCTAAGATTGAACCAGAGTTGAAAATCATATTTCTCTCATGAATTTTGAATTGCCCTATGAACGATTCTTTTAGTTTTTTATTCTTAAACTCTACAATTATTACCATTTCTTACCCCTTTTATTTAGTCAAAAATGTAAATAGAATTCACGCTATCTACACCTTTTATTATACGCCCTTTTGTACATAAGTCAACCATTATTCAGACAAAAAAACACCTCAATAAAGAGGTGCTAAAAACGAGGAGAGTTTTTATAGGGATTACTATCTGTCGACTACTTTACCACCATCGATAGAGAATTTACTTCTTTGTTGTTGGCTCATCTTATTGAACATATCTCTCGATACAGTATCACTTGAACCATTAAAGTTAGAACCATGTTTTGAACCACTACCAGTAGAAGCACCAAATAAATGAGGTGCTGTCTCTGTTAAACCTTTAACCCATTCTTCAACACTCATTGGGTCACTATTGCCACTACCGAAAATAATATTACCATCTGAATCATTAGGAATAGCCTTTCCTTCCTTAATTGCAAATATAGATTGAGAGCGTAATACAACATCATCAATCGCAGTGTCAATAACTCCTGCCTTAATTGCAGAATCTCTGACCGCACTATCAATTAATAAATGCTCTAACTTCTTAGTTAATTGTGATTGTTCACCACCCATTTTTTCAAGTGCTTTATTATGCTCTTCGCGCATATTCTTTGTACGCTCCTCTAATAATTCGTCAATCTTCCCCTCGTCTATTAGTTTTTTATCTTTTAAATCACGAGCCTGTTGAATCATCTCGTTGTAGGAATCTAAATCAATGCCATTAAACTTTGTTTCTAAATCTTCTTGTTTCTTTAGAAGGGTTACATTGTTAGAACGAAATTCATCTAACTTTGTTTTAAGGTTTCCATACTCTTCCTCTGAATATGTTTTAGTTTCTATTACTTCTTCTTGTACTTCACTCATGTTATTCTCCGAATAATTGTATTGTCTCTGACAACTGTTATTTTACATAAACCAAAGATAATTGAAAGTCATTTTCTTTTAAGTTTATTTGTTACTTGTTCAAGTGTTAATGGGTTGGCACTCTGGTCAACTAAATCACTAAACCCTAGTTTTCCTTCTTTCCATAACTTCCTTTTCCCTACCCCTAGGGCATCCTCTTGGAATTTCTTTGATTTACTTCCTAACCACTTTTCATAGCCTTGCTTTTTGGATACTTGACCATCCATACTAGCCCTAGTGCTTTCAGGTATTTCTTTAAACTTACCTTTAGCCCCCAGTTCTTTCCAACTTTTAATAATCGGTACTTGAGTTGAGCGACATCCCCAATGAGCCGTTGTTCCCGGCCACAAAATATTATGACCAATAGGCTTACGGTTGTTATCCCACGTTAATCCATCTAAGCCTTGACATAAAGGTGATGTTCTATTGTCTAAAGTTGCTACCCACTCTATGCCTTTGATTAAATCATCATTCTCTGCGTAGGTCTGTAATCTCGCCTCATTTGCTACCGCTTGAATACTTGTTCTAACTAAAGCATCAGCACTTCTATAATTAGCATATAACGCACCGTCTTTATATCTGTTTACTTTAGTTCCTGTCAGATTAGAGATAATCTCATCAGTAGTTTCACCCTTCATCATTCCCTTTCTTACTGTATCACTAAACCTAAGTCTAAATGCCTCACCTCTTCTAGCCCACCATTCTTTAGATTGTGCGCCTTCTATAAGAGTATCACTCGCTATAGATTTCAACATAGACTTGCTCATAACTGTAGAAGTTATTTCAACACTAATTGCTGTGTTTAGAGATGCTACCGCTTGAGCCTCAGCCAATGAAGCCACTTGAGAAAGTTCTGTAAGACTATCCTTCGCAACTTGTACATACGCTGTTTTAATGGTCTCACGAATCTGTGTAAGCAAAACCTTGAGCCTCTTCTTTTTAGTTTGGGGCATCTTCGCACCCCATACGGTAGATTTCTTAATTTCATCTACCAGTTCCGATTCAAGTGATTTAAGTTGCTTGAGTACACGTTTCTTAACAGTAGTTTCAAGTCTTTGTAAATCGACTGAGTGTCCTGTTATCTCATCCAGTATCTTATCATTGACTGACATTTAGTGACCAGAGAAATCCACATCGCCAACCTGCACATCAATTAAACTCTTCTCATCTTCAATAGTTGTCTCAGGTGGTAGTATCTCACCCTTCTTCATATTGAACAAGAAAGTATCATGACTAATAGCCCCTGACTGCCAAGCACCCATCAATGAAGTCATATCTTGAGCGTTAATCTTTGTATCTACAAAGTCTGTATTTAATATAACTTTAACCTCCTCTGTAAGACCTTCCCATTCTGCCATAGTTTGCAATGAAGATTGTATTGCTCGTTCTACTGTCTTAACCACACTGATTAATGTTGAAGCCTCTGCGTTCTGGCGTAAACGAACAGAATCAGCAGACTCAACACCTGCCTTTTGAGATTGTAATAACTGTGCGCCAAGACTAGCCATCATAGAGCGTTTCTCTTCCATAGCCGTTTCTAATGCCTGTAGCCCTTGACCACTAAATTCTAAGTAACCTGCTCTGCTTGATGAATCCGGTAATATCCATGCTGAACCTGAACCAATCTTCAATTCAGTAGTATCATCAATTCCAGTTACATAAGGCGTAGGCAATGCTGTGAAATGCCTTCCGTGTTCTAAGTCAGCACTTGTACGGTACATAGATAATCCTGTATCTGCTAACGCTAACATAGGGGGTGAAGAAGGCTCTAAATTAAAACCATCACCACTCAAACTAATAAACGGTATCTCATCTAATGACTTACCAAGTTTTGAGGGGAACAACTCTTCTACAATAGCCCAATCCTTTTTAACCTTACGCCATATACGAACAATATAGCCTTCGCCCTCTTTTATTAACTCCCTATACTGAGTATCGTATTCTGACTGGTAAGGGTCATTAGCATTAATCTTACGGTAAGTCTCTTCGATAATAATTCTATCGTCAAGCCAATTAACTATTTGCTCTGTTGAGTAACCTGTTAAATAAGGTCGCACTTCATCCCTATCTACAAGTATTCCTTGCCTACCCATAAGTAATTGTTCAGACAGCATATAAGATACAAAATCTTTAAATGGAACACCTGTTCCAGTAATATCTTCAAGTAATGGCTCTAACTTCTTAGGCACTTCAACAATAGGGTCAATCCTCATCACCGCACCAATTAATCCTTTGACTGTGCGTTCTATGCCATTGTAATAAACGCCTCTTAGTTTGTAGGCTGTATATTCATCATCTGTTGAACCGCCTAGTTTGGGTAGATATGCCTCACCCTTTTCTTTAACTGCATCACTACCTTTATACGAACATCTGATTCTTTCCCATTGTTCAACCGCTTCTACATAGTACGGATGCTTACTTTCAATTCCCATTGCTATACTCCTATTACTCGTGCTAATTTAGGTTTACCCAACTGCTTAATCATTGGTTGTAATGCATATCTTAGCGCATCTATATAATGATTGTGGGCGTCTACTATTTGAGGCAATATATCTCCGGTGACTCTATCAACCTTATAACTGTATTTCACAAACTCACTTGCTGTTTCCATACATCGGGTATGAATATGAACCTTTTTGAAACTTCTAATATGTTCTATTCCATCCTCTACACTACCTGCCCATTTGTGTACTGCTTCTATTCTATAACCTTGCCTTTTAACAAAACTAATCGACTCAGGTCTCGCTGAGTCTGCTCGTATTGTATATCTTTTTGATTCTGGTATGGCATCAATTAGTTTATAAGTGCTATCCAACTCTACCTGTGTACCGCCACATTCGTAATCAATATATAAGTCATTATCTATGATAAAACACCTCATTACTGCTGTAGGGTCTTGTGAGAAACCCCAGTCTAAACCAAAAAAGAATACAACATTTTCCGGTGAAATAAAGTCCTCAACCACAAACTTATTTCTAAATATCTGTGAGTCTGATGCTGTTTTACAATGCCCTTCCCAAATATGCAAGTAATCATCGTAATCTAATTCCTTCTGATATTCTAATTCTTCTTGTAGTTCATTACTGAAAAAAGGATTATCCCAGTAATTTACTTTAACAATCAATGAGTTATCCCTTTGCTCATTCACTACATACTTTACATAAGTTGGGTCTGACTCTAAGTTCGGGTTAAATGATACCCATATCTCAGAACCGTCTTTACGGATAGTTGGTATTAGAATATCCCAAGACTCATTACTAATCTTCTGCGCCTCTTCCACCCAACATATATCCACACCTTCAAGAGACTTGATTTGCATTGGGTCGTGCTTTAATCCATAGAATATAAACTCTGTTCCATTCCTGCCGTATATTCCCTCTCTAGTGATTCTATAGAAATTACCTAATTTTAGATTATCAATACACATGGATAACAACTTGTGTACTGATTGCTTCATTGAGCCTTGTACTTCACGAGTACATAATACTCGTTTGGGCTTCTTCACCCCCATAAGTAAAAGTGTTAGTGCAAAACTCCATGATTTACCTGCACCCCTACCACCATAATAAACCTTGTATCTTTTTGGTTTCCACAAGGGCTTGAATTTATTTGGTATCTGTACACTAGGCTTTTTCTTCAAGGCTCTACGAACTCAACAGATAGATTCATACTACCATCAATATCCATCTCTTGTCGTTCAACGTAACCCCTGTTCCTTCCTTGAGTCTTTAAATAAAAGATTATTGAAGTTGTATCATCATTTTTAATTCTATTAAAAAGTTTAGTTTCTACAAAATCTATTGCGATACCTCTAATACTTTCAACTTCTTCTTTGTACTGAGAGTCTTTATTTAGCCACATATAATGCGTTTTTCTCGACACGCCACAAGCGTTAGCCGATATAGTAACAACGCCTAAATTAGCCTCTAATGCGCTTATCATAGCCTCTTTTGCTATCTTGGTCTTATTTAACTGTTTACTCATCCAATACTCCGTATTTTTTTAAGTGTCTTTTTTTAAGTGTCTATTTCCGTCCATTGATGGTAACAATAAGGACACAAAAGTTCAACCTTTGAATCTTCTTCCTTATCTTCAACAATAGGCTCTATTATGCCTTTATTTAATATAACATCATCCTTTGTTAATTCTCCTATATTAAACATCGCTTTAAAGAATTCATCGCCACCACTTATAGATATTAACTCTTGTTCCGATTTAATATAATCTGTAATGCTATATTCTTGTATCTTGTTATCTACAAGTCTATACTCCCTAGACTTATCTTCTGATATATCTAAAACAATACAAGGGAACTCTGTCATTCCTAAACCAAGACCTGCCTCATATCTTGAGTGTCCTGTTATTATCGTGTAATCTTTAGTTACAGTCAATGGTACTAAAAAACCATACTCTTCTATAATCGCCTTTAGTGCTATTACTGTCTTTCCGTTTAATCTAGGGTTTTTCCCATACGGAACTATATCTAAAGCATTTATGTTTGTTATCATTTTATTCCTGTAAATACTTCTTTATTGCAATTAGGACATATATGTTGAGCAACTAACTTACCACCAACATTTCTTTCTGTTGTTATTGTTTTTGCGGTTGCTCTCTCAGTAAATTGTTTTTGCATATCAGATTGTTTTTTTAAAATACTGTCTGATGTAACAATAATGTCATCAATCTTATAGTTATTTAATACGGACTCACCAAACAAATTACTAATGAATTCCCATCCGTCATCTTTTGACATTAACTCTAACCATCTTTTTTCATCGGCTAAAAGCGCGTCATCCCATTTAGATAACCTATGAACCTCATTATCAAGATACCGTAACTTCTTAACTTGTTTGTCTGTGAGATTATCCGCTAATACGCAAGGCACTTCTTCCATGCCTATTTCTTTAGCAACCGCAAGTCTTAGGTGTCCTGATATTATGACATTATCTTTATCTATGACAATAGGTACAACAAACCCAACTGAGTCAATAGAACGCTTTAATGCCTCAACACCTTTTTCTGTAGTCGTTCTATAGTTCTTTTCATAGCCTGTAATGCTATCTGTTGATAATTGTTTAATCTCCATCTTCTAAATACCTCTTCTTTTCCATTAACTGACCGTAAGTAGCCCAACTACTAGAATACTCGGCATCTTTAAACAAAGCAGAGAAACCACCAATATGCGTCAACCTTACAATCTCTTCATCTTCCATTCCTAATTCATTTGCTACTTCGGTATCACTCAATCCTTTTTCTTTCATACCAAATACAACAGAAGTCATAGATGTAACAGAGTGTGTACCTCTAGCCCTATTGTGTCTTATTGTTGATGCGTATCTTTCTTCTACTGATTTTTCAATAACTACTACAGGCAACATACCATTAGTCCTTTCACGAATATCCGTTCTTGAGCGCAAGACTGAACTTCTATGGAATCCATCAACAATAATATATTTTTTTCTTTCTTTATCGTAGAATGTAACTACTGGCTGTGTGTAACCGTCTTTCTTGATAGACCTGTATAACAATTCCATTTCTTTCTTGGCAACACTATTCGGATTATAATCGTTAGCCTCAACATCGTTAATATCAACCCATTCAATACAATCAACAGGCTGACTTCCATAAGGCGATAACTCTCTTATTAATTCAGTAAGTAAAACTCTTACTTCCGCATCATCTAATTCCGAGTCTTTAATAATTTTCTTTATTTCATTTTTCATTTACTATCCTCGTATTTATTAGCCAACCAAGGCAAAATCTTAACCTTGAAATTAGACATAAGCGTTCCACAATAATCATTCTTTAGTAAGGTGCTTACCCCTATCTGCCAACCATATTCTACATCTTCTTCAATACGGTTTTGTTCTGTTGTAAACATTAAAGCCTTTCGTCTTATATAGTTTTCTAATGTCATACCCATCCCAACATACTTTTCTTTAAGTTCTTCCCCTTCAATAACTGTAACTAAAAGATGTAAAAAATAATCTCTCCATGTATTGAACATATAAGGCAACTTTTTTGGTCTTGTATAACTTTCGCCCTTGAGGGTTTTATAAGTGTTCGCACCTACAATTCGTGCTGATATTTTGTTCCAATTATCCGGCTCATATTCTGACAAATACTCTAATGCTTTAACGCTATTCTCGTGGAATACACAAGACACCCTCATATCTGGAATTGCAACTTTCTTCATAAACATTAAATTATAGTAATCAGCATACTCTATCTGATTTTCATAAATATATTTCCAAACATCGGTATAACTCCAATCATAAATAGGATAAAAAACATACCTGCCTTTGCCTGTATTCTTGCTAGTATTTTTGCCCCAAGTAACCCCTTTGTAAACATTTCCCTTAGACAGATAAGCCATTCTAATTACACTTTCTTCTGCTCTAACACCGCCCACCATACAACTCTTACCATCATTGCCGACAAAGTCTTTCTCAGCAATGAAATTAAAGCACTTGTTAAAGTATGTATCCATAGGATAATAAACATTCTCTTTAATGCTTTCCTTTTCCTTTTCCCTAACCCAAATGTCCTCTTTATCTTTATCCCAACAAACGACACTTTGTTCTGAAATACTGGCACTTGTATTAATGGTTATAGGTATTTGATACCAATGAAACTTAACCTCTTCTCTTGCTTGTATATTTCTGATGTATTCGATAACTGACATAATCTCAGCCTCTTGGTCGAAAAACATAACCTCAAGTGGTAGGCGGTTTAATTTACGAGCCACAGATAAAGCCAACTCCAAAACAATCGTTGAGTCTTTGCCACCAGATATATTAACGATAACCCTGTCAAACTCTTCAAACAAAAACTCAAATCGGTCTAACGCCTCTTCTAATACAGACTCTTTCTTATATATCCGTACATTGTTAATATTCTTCTTATCGCTCATTATTTAAACCTGTTGTACGTTTTCTGTATTCTTGTTTCGTTTAATTCATTACCAACAAAACTCATATTATGCGATAAACAAGCCTTTGCGGTTAGTCCTAGACCACAACATAAGTCCATTCCCCATTTACCTGTCATATCCTGCCCTTCAAACAATGTATCAAATATAACTTGAACTGTTCTATTATCCTTAGTATGGTAAATATCTTCGGTGTTTGGCACAGTCATAACCCTATCTGTTCTAAAGAAATTAACATCTAATGGAAGTTTACCGCTATACAGTGTTTCCACTGTTCCACAATAATGTAACCCTTTTTTCTTAGCCATTTCAATTAGATTGTCGTTCCATCTTTTCCCATATTCAATAACCACCCAACCATCTGTATATTTAGTCGCATACGTTAAAACCCTATCTAAGAAATCTGTATAACTAAAACACTCAACATCTTCCACATCCTTTCCTGCGTTCATTTTCTTATTCATTGTATTCCAATACTTGATATTGCCATCACCCCAAGGTGGGTCTGAATAATAAATAGATGCCTTTACATTTCCTACCAATCCATCTATTTCTGTCTGATTGTAGAAATCTCCATTCCTTACTATGCCTTTAGCGAACTTTTTTATACTTTCCATGCTACGCCCTTACAAATCGTTTCCGCGAACTAAAACGGATGAATTTAACTTTGATACACTTAATGCTTTTTTTATATATTCACATACTTGTAAATGGTCAAAGTCTTTACAAGAATAAATATCAAGTGATGCGTATTTCTTTTCTGGAAACGTGTGAATACTGAAGTGGCTTTCCATGAAGATTACCATTCCTGTAACGCCAACATCTTCTTTTATTCCTGTGTGTGTATCGTTTACTTCATAAAGCATAACGTCTGAAAGCGGTCTTAAACCTACTGACTTTGTTACATCTTCAATTATATTTTTAAGTTTTTCTTTATTGTACAAATCTTCGATTCCTTCTTCAGAAATAATACAATCCATAATTAAATGCTTTCCTAGTTTCATTTATTCTCCTATAATTTTGCTCTGTTAATTAAATCTACTTTATCGTTTGTATAGTCAAAAGCACAACACCAATATTTATAATTACCTATTTTCAATATCCGCCACATAGAGCCACCAAACTCTTCAAACTCTCCGAACATACGCAAATATGTTGCCACCCTTAGAAAATCGTAATTAGGGAAATCACCGTACCAATTTTTTCTTAAAGTGTATTCGTGTGGATTATTCGGCATTGTCTTGGCAAAAGTCCAATATGCTGTTTGGAGTTTCTCTACAATCTCAGCATAGTTGTAACTATCCTCCATTTCCATAGCCTGTACGTAGTATTGGTTTGTGTATGCTACTGATTCAAAATCATCTGAACTACCATCAATATATTTAACTGACTTTATATGCGCACCATGAACATCTTTAACAATGCTGTTTAGGAAATACGTTGCTAACAAAAATCTAAAACAGTATTTATCCCCCTTTCCTACAAAGGCAATCTTCGGTGCGCCAAAATCTTCAACCAACTCTTTAAAGAAGTTTAGTATCTTTACCTTGTTTTTAGACAATTGAAATTTAAACCCTAATGTTGATGCTTGGTAATCTTTCGCTTTTAAATCATATCTAAGACTATAGATATTTATTGTTGGTACGGTTATAGATTCTGTATATGCGCCACCGTCTGCGCTCAATACTGCGTAACCTTTTTTTCTTAATTCTTTTGAATTCTTACTGTGGGATATTACTATATCCAATCCTAAAATGTTTTCACTCATAATGACACCCTAAAAAGGTATATCATCATCAAACTCTGGTGATTGTGTTGTAGGTGGTGCTTGAGTGTTAGGTTGATGTGGGTCTTTTACTTTACCAGATAAAATCTTGCTTCCAGTTTTAGTTGTTTTAAACTGGTTTGTTTTTTCTCCGTTTTCCCAAATCATATCGAACCATAGTGCTATCTCTTTATCTATACCATCTATGTTGACTAACACTTTAATTATTGGTTTACCTTGTTGTATTAAAGGCACTACACCTGCTTTAGAAAAAAGCCCATCTTCAACAAATATTCTTGCTGTGTTTGGTTTGGCTTCGTATGGGGTATTGTATTCCATTTTTCTCTCCTAGTTGTTTAGTTGAATTAAGTAGTTGCTTACGGCAACCAGTCGGATAACTTCTTTTTAACCTAACGACGACGGGGAGATACTTAGCGCAATGGCTAAATGTCGGAAACGCCACCGATTAGTAAACGGATACCAAGCCCTACTAATTCTTAATCAAAAATATCGCCAAATAGTTTTATACACCTATCTTGAATTTGTGTAATTTTTTCACTCTTGGCTTGATGGTAAACTTTACCCGCCATTTCTATATCCCCAATATGTTTGGCTTCTTCTAAAATCTCAAAGGCATTAACAACTCTTTCATTAAATGCTTGTGTTGGAGTTTTATTATACCCTTTTTTTTCGTTTTTCCCGACTTTTTTAGAAACTTTCTTCGGTGTAATGGCATCATTTCCATCATCATCTGCTGTCTCTAGGGCAAACATAGATATTAAAGCATAACGTCTAGCGTAGGTTATAGCACTACCTAATTTTTGCATATCAGCACTAGGTAGTAACAATCTAACATTCGACTCTATATATTCTTTGGGGTCTTCAGCAATACTAATTCTAGTAGTTAATACATCCATACCATCTAAGATGTTAGGGCATTGAGTAAATACCAAACCTAACTCATCAAGTATTGGATTAACCGATTCTATCACGCTATTTATATCCGCATAGTTACTCTTAAAGAAAGGGTTTTTGGCGTTCTTCTTAACCGCTACGGCTTGTTGTCTAAACTCAAATAGTTTCTTCTGTATGCTCATACTTCCCCCTTGTAATTATCGTAAGTCCACATGATATGTTGTGGTCTGCCGGTTGCCCCTTTGCGTACCCTCATATCAACTTTAATATAGCCTTGTTCTTTAAGCCAACTATATTTTGAAGTTACTGTTCCATAAGCCCGATGTTCTAACATTCCTCTAACCTCATCTGATATACATCCCTTTTTACCAAATGACTCAATAGCCCTATAAACCTCTTCTGTGGTCTTTGCCATATCTACTGAATTTGCCCCTATGTGACTCGTTATAGGTGCATCTTTTCTAACCACTCTATGTACTGGTAAATCAAAATTCATTCTTTGCCATATCATTTCCATATCTCCTTCTCTGCCTCATACAAGGCGTTTAGTTTTTCTAATACAGTTGTCCGGTTTCCCTTTAAACCATATTCCTCTTTAGCGATTGAATATGCCGACCTTCCGCGTGACATTTTCATACCCTTAATTTCTAGTTCTAGTCCTTTGGCTAATGCTTTCAGTCTAAACAATGCTATTTGCCAAGGCTCTGTTAATGCGTTCATTCCCAACCCCAATCATAATCATGTCTTGAATAACCTTTCATGTGTTCTTCCATTTCATCGATAGTGTCAAAGTAGAACGTCATTCCTGCCACAGTTAAAACCCAAATTCTTGCATTCATCAGTCATCTCCCATGTACCAAATTGCGTAAATTACTAATATCGCCCACCAGACTAAAAACATTCCTAGTAATATATCAAACATCTAATAGCCCCGCTCTTTCTTCTTTGTATTGGTCATATCCTGCGTCACCATCTACACAATCCTCTTCACTTGCCTCGCAATGTTCTAAGCAAGATGAACACAAATCACCCCTAATTATTGGGGCAGTACAACAGTCTGATACTTCATCCTCAGACCAAATGTTCTCACCTGCGTTTGCGCGTTTAGCGAAATCCTCGTATTGTTCTTTAGTCATGTGTCTCTCCTAGGTGGGAACGCCTTATCAAATTCCTTCTCAAATTGTTGTGTTTTCATATACTCACTAGCATACTCTTCCGGCTTAATGTACCCCCTACCCTCTACATAGATTAACTCTCCTGCTTCTTCTTGGTCTAAAACCCAATCAGTTGTTCTGCTCATTGATTTGTCCCCACTAAAATATATCCAATACACGCCAAGAATATTCCTGCTGTTAGAAATACAGCAACCCATTCAATAATCTTATCTATCATTACCAACCTCCACTCAATAACCAAGCATTTGTCTGTTCGGGTGTCATATCATCATCTGAATCAATATCATCTTCCTCTTCAGCAAAGTTCTTAGGGTCGTTCATATAAGCGTCGTACTCTTCTTTAGGCAACCATGAGGCATCAGTCATATCACACGTTTTCTTAGTAGTCATTTTCCACCACACTTAAATAATTCTTCTTCAAGAAGTTTGATATTTTCTTTTGCCAAAGGAATAATGGTTTTCTGATAGTTAGAAATAATCTCATCTTGTAATTTGCAGATTTTCTTTAACATTCTGATTTCACGTTCTTGGTTGTTCATGATGCCACCTTTTTGTTAAGTTCTGATGAAACAGTTTCTGCCCACTCAGTGGCAAATAGTAATGCTGATGCTTGATTTCTAGTGCGCTCAAAAACATCAAAACCTGCTTCATATCCGCCTGATGATGTTGTCATATAAACCTTCCAATCTCCGCCTGTAGTCTTTTCTATATTTACTCTTACCGCTTCAGACCAAAATCCGTTTGGCTTTACCCATAAACAGTGAGTAAATTCGTCTGTAGTTTCTCTGAATGTAAATTGTTGTTCTTG
>JYMV01011509.1_pt1 | contig 37614 bp, 34 predicted proteins | sample 338911 | NCBI WGS metagenome assembly JYMV01 (sample SAMN03354496, study PRJNA234377) | hydrothermal vent metagenome | biome: Deep sea; feature: Hydrothermal plumes at the Eastern Lau Spreading Center, Western Pacific Ocean; material: Seawater | place: Tonga | collected 2009 | depth 2000 m m | reverse complement strand
CTTGGGCTAAATATTGGGACCACTTCTTTCAGGGTCCAACAGGTCAATGGTACGTAGAGAAGTCTCTTACCACCGTTGGTAAGGATGATCCAGTTTCAGAACTTAACTCTAAGTTGTGGAACAACGGAACAAATGAAGGAAAGGATACCGCACGTAAGCAAAAGAGACGTTTACATTACTGTTCAAACATCTATATCGTTTCAGATCCAGAGAACCCAGAGAATAATGGTAAGACTTTCTTATATGAATATGGTAAGAAGATCTTTGATAAGATTATGGACTCTATGCAACCACAATATGCGGACGAGACTCCAGTTAATCCATTTGACTTATGGAAAGGTGCTAACTTCAAATTGAAGATCGCTAAGGTTGCTGGATACAGAAACTATGATAGATCTGAGTTTGGTGCTGTAGAAGCATTAGCTGAAGACGACAAGTTGGAAGCTATCTATAACGCTGAACACTCTCTTAAAGAGTTTACCGATCCAAGTGCATTCAAATCATATGATGAGCTCAACTTAAAGCTTACACGTGTATTGGGTGAAGGTGGTCAAGTTACTTCTACTGCAGAGCAGGTGGATTTAGATGATACTATCTCTAATGAACCAGTAGCAGCTCCTGTAGCAGCTACATCAACAGATAGCGATGACACTATGAGCTACTTTAAAAAGTTAGCAATGGAATCATAACATAATCTGAAGTGATTGTTTAGGAACCCCCTTAATTGGGGGTTTTTTAGTATCCTGGAGCTAGAGGTTTAGGGTATATTAGAGGATCGTTGAAAGCTTTCTCTGAGTTCATATATCCTGCTGTATAATCTATACCATAGTTGTGCACAGTAACATTATTACCAGAATTACTAGTGTTTCCAGAGTTCACTACTGCATGTCCTGCTCCACCAGCAGCTGCTGGCCCATCTGTACTAGGTTGCACAGCTGTTTTCTGTAAGGTAGTAGCATTAGTCAGTGCATCAAGTTGGTTTTTGTTATGACTAGCTGGCTGTAAAGGAACCAGATTGCCAGCTTTATCTTTAACCATTACCAATAAGCCTTCACTTGGATCCATACTAGCATTTTTAGGTAGTGTAATTTTAGCTGCTTGTTCTTTATCAACTTCCATCAATATCTCTTCAAGATAATCGAAAGCTTGAGCTTCAACGTACCACATCACTCCCATTATAGCAATTCCAATTGGACCGCCAGCTAAGAACAACGCTTTTAGTTTACCTAAGTCTCTAAACTTAACAATGTTCTTTATCAATGCAAGATTACCTGGTTTCAAGCCCTTTACAAATTGCTTTATTTTATTACGAGTCCAGCTAGTAGATTTAGTTACCTTAGGTACACTGGATTTAACTGTAACAGGTTTTTTTACGCCCCTAGTTCTAGTTGTATTCTTCTTAACATCTGTCTGAGCTTGAATGTTCTGAGCCTTGACATTAACATTCTTATTTATTCTTTGTTGTGTTTTTATGCTCTTATTAGCAAGTTTCTTTACCTTGCGTTTATCAACAACTTTTTTAACTACTTTTGCAACAACAGGAACGGCAGTTGCTGCTGCAATATATCCAAATACACTTCCGTCACTATCTGTTGGTTTGTCTTTCTCCCTTAAACCAAATCGTCCCCTTCTACCAAGATTTCTAAACTTAGGACTGGTTATGGCATTGCGCTTCTCTCTAGTGGTTTCTTTATCAGACAACACATTACCTTTTAGTAGATTTAGAATGCTAGTATTAACCCCCAATATCTTAGACATAGCATCATTGCTAGATGATCCAACACCCAGCATAGCTTTGTTATGACTTATTATTTCAACGTGATTATCCCTATTGAAGTCTAATATCTGTCTAGCTTTTTTCTCTGGAGACTGTGCTTCCATATTGCTGCGGACCATCTTGAATCGATCGACCATGGGCATTCCAGGATTGTCATTGGCAGCTATGACCCTGAGGTACTTCTCTAAGTCAGCATTCAGTTGACGGTTTCTTGGGTCATTCGGATTTTCAAAAGCCTTAGATACAGAACCAAGATCTCTTTCACCACCTTTCTCAGTAGGTATTCTATCCCACATGGCCAGTAGTTGTTTTCTATCAAGCTCCTCGCCTGTTTTTTTATTCTTATACTTCTTGGTTCTGTCCAAGCCTGATACACTAGAAATACCAAACTCTTGCAACATCGTCATCTGGTTCCAACCAATGGTTCTGTGCTTCTTAATCGATTCGTTCTGCTCTTTAGATGCTATTCTATGACGTTCACTTCGTTCGAACTCAGAAGCATTCACTATTGAGTTGTGCATATCGACTATAACAGTTCGGATGGATCTTAACCCTGCTTCACTTCTTGCATTAGATTCTACAGCGTGTCTGGACGTAGATCTGTCAGCTTTAAGACCTTTTTTTGTTTCTGCTAAGGTTTCTTTACGACTTGTATAGTCACCAGCTAGTTGGAGAATTTCGACATTTCTTAGGGTAGCTACGTTCTTATTAAGGTCACCTAGGACTTTTTTAAGTTCTAGGAACTCCTTTTCGATGTTCTCCAGAACGCCTTTTGACTTATCTGCAGTAGCCTGCATCTGACTCTGCTGTTCTCTAGCCTTTAGGCCTGCACCACCGTTACCCTTCTTTTGACCGTTACTACCCTTGCTTGTTGGCATGTTCTATATCCTCGTTGATCTGCTTAATTAGTAAACTTGTATAGATTTCACGTTCCCATGGGATCATGTTGTCTAGTTCAGTTAAACTATATTTGTGCTCCTCCATCAACGAAAAGTTCATCCTATAATAGGACTCCAACGATTCATGTGAAAGAGCTAAATAAAAAAATCTATTAATCCTGTATAACTAAATTCCTCTTTATGTCCACATTTAGTACATGTAAACACATCTTCATAATATACATACGGAGCATTCAATAAGTAATCTATCACTTGTTCAAACTGGTTATTACTCAAGCCTTCAATAAACTCTTGACGTTCTTGCAGAGAAACATCACGAGCATCATAAACATCTTCACCGTGATATATTGTAGTCAATACATTAGCAGCACTTCTAATCAGAACTTCTGTATCACTCTCTGAATCATCAAATGTAAGTTTAGAGTTTATTGAAGGATACTTCAGCTCCAATGCCAAATCATCAGACAACTTAATAACGTCATCTTGATCTTCGAAAATCACCTTAGCTTTATTAATATCAAGCTTTACCTCATTAGCATGATCACACTCAACACACCTTCTCAGTATATCGATACTCTCTCCAACACTTACACTTCTCAATTGTAAGAACAAGTATTCAATATCATATGACGTTAGATCGTTGACATCTCCCTTGTAATCGATACATGTAGATAGTATGTCTACAATAGCACTTTCAATTGATTGACCATCCTCTGATTCTAACGCAATCATAAGAATCTTCTCTTCTCTCACTAAATATGGTCTGTAACTAATAATTTCTTTAGTTGATGGTATATTCATACTGTACTTTGGTACAGATAATGTTGGTAATGTATTCATAATATATCTCCGTTATAATATAATTTAAAATAAACTTTTTACTTGTCCCACTGTTGCATCAAATATGTCTCTTCCTTTAGATACTAAATCGGTAAACCCATCTAGTAATCCTATTTCTTCCCAATCATCAAATGATATTGTTACTGAACACTGTAAGAGACTATTCTCTACTGAGTTCGATAATTCAATAGCGTTGACTGCTATAGGGAATGCATTCTTCAGTTTAACACTATAAGCTGGTATAATGTCGTTAGATGCTGTCAACTGTTGTAATGTTATGTCGGTTACGTAGTCACTTTTATAATTCAGTTTAAGTGAATCTTGATTAACCACTAACGCTTGCCACGAATCAAAATACTTTTTAGCATAGTAATCGTTAGTTAGTATAAATGTAAAAGTAACTTCATCAACTAAGTATGAATAAGGTTTTTTAATGGCCTTGTGAGTAACAAACGATTCCATAGTGGCAATTCTCTTACCAGGAAGTTGTACACTCTCACATAATAAAAACATATCTCTTGGATCGTTGATAAACGCCATTGGATCGACGGCTCCACCAGATAGTAGTGTGCCAGCTACGTTTGATACCAACGATCCAATATCAGCGTTGAATAGACCTGGACCCAATGGGCTCTTCATATTAGGGTGAGTAATATATATAGCAAAGCGATTAGCTCTAGCTAAACCCCCACGTTTTCCTATTGTAGATTTTAAGGCATCTATGCCAACCGGTAAAGACATTACCACTTACTCCTTGATTCTTTCCAAACAAATGATTTCTTTTTCTTAGCAAAGTTTTCAGTTGGTAGGAATATAGCTATATCCCATTCTGAGGCCTCTACCTTCATTACCTTAGAATCTATTTGTTCTGTTAAATAATGTTTAAAACATGGAGCAAAGTATTTATACTTCGCCGCTCCTTTTAATAAGTTGTAGCTAAGTTTCAATCTAGTGGTTTCATCATACCTCTGGTTATTAGCAATTGCAGTTAATTTATCTAAAAATATAGCTCTTTGCTTTAATGGAAGATAATGTAAATTTAATCCATAAAACCCACCAGGAGCCTTAGATACCATAATAGTTAATGGAAATCTATCGTAATAAGGAAGAGTTTTTCTGTGTTTTGGATCGTATGCATACATAAACATATCTCCAACTCTAGGTCTCTGCTTTCTCACCAGACGATCGTCCTTCAACATTTTATGCATGTTGATTTGGTTCATAGAACCTACTTTCTTTCTGAACCAGTCTTGAGCTTCTTTGGATCTTTTAGTTAGACCTTTACGAAATGCTTCTGCTTCTAATTTATCAAATAGTGATGCCATGTACTTATTTATATAGCATCATATGTTGACTTTTGACTAAAAGTGGTGTATAATATAAGAGTCGCCTGAAAGGCTGGATACTACTTAGACTTCTTCTTCTTAATACGTTTGAATGGTTTCCATGTACGCTTACCAGTTTTGGTTTTAGGCCTTACCATCAGATTAATGCCAAAGCCTTCTAAAGTCTTTTCCGTCCACACTTCAAACTTATACCCTCTATCGTCACAATATCGTTTAGCATATTTCCATTTAGATGTATTCTTCATATAGGTTAAAGCTTCATTGAGATTCTTCTTCTTAGGAGGTTGTGTTTGATGAAGGGGTTTGATCTCGACTAATATAGTTCTACCATCTGTACGTTTAATTGTCAAGTCTATGAAGTATCTATGAGGCTTCTTATCAGTTGCACATATATACGGTACTACAGTCTCTTCAGAATTCCACCATTTGACCCAAGACTGACGTTCGATCCATTTAAATGTCTGTTTTTCCCAATATGATCTGTAAGTGACTTTTGTATGGTCGCCTTTATATCTTTCTGGGTGTCTAACCTTGTACTTTCCACTATATGTTTTTCTCATAGTTATATTTATGTAAATGGTATAAATAAGTATTATACATTTTCACTAATAGGCATCATTATGGGTAATCCATTTTTTCAAACAATAGCAGATACAGTTTCAGGCTTCGTAGGAGATGTTGCTGATGCGTGGGGAGGAGGATCTAAAAAGCCTGGTGAATGTAGTGTTTACTTGTCATATCCGAATTCATTAGGTAACACAGCTGATGAAGCGTTCGTGTTTAATTCTGATACTAATGAAGATTTTGGTAACACCCTGCAAGGTATTGGTGATCTGAGTAAATATGCTGATGCTAGAGCTAATGATGGTGGAACCCAGCCTGATGATCCGTTCATAATGTTTGAGTTCTTCAGACTCGTACCCCCTACAGCTGTAGCTGATGATATACAGAGAACTACTGAAGCTATCTCAGCCTTAAACGCTGATAATAACCTAAACAATAGACAAGCATTCCGTGGAACAAATAAAGCTACAGCTGCCGAGAGAGAACGGATCAGACAAATACGTGACGCTGAAGGTAAGGTTAAAAGTACTTTAAAAAAACGTCTTGATATTCTAAAAGATCAAGTTGGGAAAAGAAGTTTAAACAACACTGTTGTTCTGTATATGACACCAGGAATAACAATTAACGATACAATAAATTACGATCAGGAGTCAAGAAAGTTAGCTGCTGTTTATGATCAAGTATCTGAGAAAGGATTGAGTAGTTTAAGTGGAGATGATGCTTTAGTAGTAGGTACCCAAGTTACAGGTGCTGCTGTAGGTTATCTAGGAACATTCTTAGAAAAGATTCCTATGTTAGGCAGTGTTGCTAAAGTTGTAGGTGGTGCTGGTGGTCTAGTGACGGGTCAAGCAGTAGGTGATGAAATTCTGCGTAGAAGTGGTAAGGCTGTTAATCCTAATGAATATATGCAGTTTAAAAACACAAGCCTGAGATCTTTTTCTTTTCAATGGAAGTTTCTTCCAGATACTATTCAAGAATCTCTTGATTGTGAAGAAATAATCAGGGTGTTTAGAGCTGCAGCTCATGCTCATAGAAATAGTGCTGTAACATTATCTGTTCCAGATCAAGTCATAGCATCTTTTCATGGTGCTAGTGGATTCCCAGCATTCCCTGCTACAATAATTTCAAGTGTATCAGTTGTATACAACCCGAACTCAGCATCGTTTTTCAAACATAATAATGACCCAGTCGAAGTCGATTTTAGCATTACCTTGAGTGAGATAATGCCGATATACAGAGATGATGTAGAAAACAAAGGATATTAACATATGAGCTACTTTTCAAACTTTCAAACGATTCCATACGACCTAAATGGTGATGGTATATACGATGATGTTACTAACTTAACTAGTTTCGTTTCTGCTAGTCAGTCATTGCTAAACAATTATACCTTTTATCACTATGTGACTGTGTTGGATGGCGAACGTATAGAACAGCTGAGTCATAGACTATATGGCACTACAGAATATTATTGGGTCTTTATGGTAATCAATCCTAATATAAAAAACATCTGGAACGATTGGCCAAAGAACTCAGCACAATTATTAGATTACTCTATTTACAAATATGCTGACTTTGCAGCCCTTGCTTGTACTAGTACAGACGACCTTCTAGGAAAGTTTATTGTTGGTGAATACTTGCAAGGAGTTATTTCAGGAGCTGTTGGACAATTATTGGCAGTTCATACTAACGACAAGTACATAACGGTTAAGGTAATCTCTGGTGAATTTAGACCTGCTGGAGAAGATTTGTATGGGTTAGAGTCACAAGATACAATCACAGCAGACGAGATTGTATCAAGAGCTTATGCTCCAGCATATCATGTAGACGACTCCACAGGTGATATTACGGCTCCGAGATTAGCTGGTACACATAAGGTTACTAATTTAGAGCACGAATCCTACATGAACGATGCTAATAGATACGTAAGGGCAGTACAGCCTGATAAGATTGATGATTTTGTCAGTACGTTCCATAAGGACATTGCATAATGTTGTTATCGTCATATAAGGTTTCCTTAGTATATGAAGGAGGGACCTCTATTGATATCACAGACACAGTGACAAATTTGAGTATTTCTGAAAGTTTATTTGGAAATCTAGAAGGGTTCATAGAGATTGTAGATGGTGTGGGAATATTAGATAACGCTATTAGTAATCAGACAAGAGTGTTAGTAGAATTCGATTACATTAAAAGTCGAGTTAGTCATACATTCTACCTTGATGGAGTTCGTTCTGTAGATATTACTACACATCTTACAAAGAAAACATATGTAATCAACTTGAAAGCTATTGATAGTTTATTAAATTCTATGCAGTTAGTCGCTAAATCGTTTAAAGGAAGAAGTAGTGATATTATAAAACAAATATTTGATCAACACTTCGACACTAAACTTAAAGTGTTGACTGACTCTATTACTCAAGGGCATTATATAAGTCCTAACGTGAGTCCTAACAGAGCAATAAAACAAATTCAAAACCAAGCATACGATAGTAATATAAGTCCTTTCTTCTTATTTCAGAGACTTATAAGTTCTAAATTCAGCTTTCTGACAAGCCTAACCCAAGTTGAAGATCAGCTGACGTCTGCTACTATAGCGACTCAGATTCAAAACGCTGAGACTATTAATAAACCGTTCTCCAATATAGGTCAACCGTCAAACATAGTCATACATAATGATAACGATAATCAGATAGAGAAGATATCCAATGGAATATATGGTAAAACCATAGTAAATGTTGATATATCAAATTCCACTATTGGGAATGAAGCATACGGTGCTACTACTACAGCTACCAGCAGATCGAATCTAATGAGACCTGATATGTTTGATATAGGCAAGCCATTATTAAATTCAGATGATCATATAAATATATGTAAAATGCAGACTATCCTTAACATGTTGTTCAGTACAAGAATAACCGCATACGGCTGTCAAGCTATTCCGAACATTGGTGTAGGAAATAAAATAAAACTTAAAATGCAAAATCACAAACAAAAACAACAAGAGTCGTCGAAGTACTCAGGTAACTATATTATATCTAAAATCATTCATAATATAGTTGATAATGATTACACTCAGCACATTGAAGTTGTACGAGGGTAACTAATGGAAATTTATTACGGTGTGGTTGAAGATGTATTAGATCCTAAGATGTTAGGAAGAGTGAAGATTCGTGTTGTTAATGTTCATCCTAAAGATAAGCTACAGGTTTCTACTGCAGATCTACCTTGGTCATTAGTTATGTCTGGTACAACTACTCCAGGCATATCTGGATTAGGTCACTCATCTTTCTTCGTACAAGGAGCGTGGGTGGTTGGAGTATTTACAGACCCAGACTTACAATCATTTTTGGTCATGGGCTCTATTCCGTCTATATCAGGGTCTGAAACCCTACCAACTGATTTTGGTTTTAACGATCCAGATGGAATATATCCTAGAGAGTTAAGCACTGGAGACAATAATACAAGAGTTAGAGGGGAGGATGACCCTGACAAAGAGTTTGATGGAATTAGAGGTAAATATCAGCCATACTCTACATACAATCCTAAGTATCCTAGTAACCACGTATATGAAACTGTGTCAGGTCATCTTAAAGAGTATGATGATACAATTGGGTCTGAACGTATACGTGAGAAGCATATGTCAGGCACATATTATGAAATCCAATCTAACGGAACAAAGGTAGAGAGAATAGAGAGAGATAACTACCAATTAGTAATCGGAGATGATACTATAGAAGTTTTTGGTTCAGTCAACGTAGTGTGCTCTCAGAATGTGAACTTAGTAGTAGGTGGAACTTTAGATGCTCATGTTCTTGGCAACATTATGGTCAAAGGTGAGTTGGACGCTACAGTAAATATCGATGGAAGAATAAACATTGAAGCTGGTGAAGATATAAAAATCCATACCAACGAGAATGCTCATATATTAGCTGATAAAGATATCAACATTGAAGCTTCAGGGGCAATGCATATAAAGTCTGTTAAAGACATGACAATTGAGACCGATGGTAATATGCAATTAAAAGCAACTAACATCTATCTAAACGAATAAATAGATATATGGCCCAAATAGCACAAACATACGAATACTCCGATATAGATTTTATCTATAAACTGAATCCCAATACAGGAGACATATCTGTTAAGAAGGGCATCAATGCTGTTAAGCAGAGTGTACTCAACATACTAAGAACCAATCATGGAGAGAGACCTTTTAATCCAGAATTTGGTGCTAATTTAAGAGCGTTCTTATTCGAACCAATAAACTATGTAACGGCTGCTGTTATATCGAGCCAAGTAAAGTTAGCAATAACTAATGATGAACCAAGAGTGAAAGTTTTAAATGTTAATGTTAGCACATTTCCTGATAGAAACGTTGTTAATATAACAGTTACTATACAGATTGTAGCGACAGGCAGTACAGAAGACATCACAACAACACTAGAGAGAATACGATGAGTAATAGAACAATCAATGCATCAGAGTTAGATTTTGAAACACTTAAAGCTAACTTAATATCTTACATGCAGGAACAACCTGGAGCATTCCAAGACTATAACTTTGAAGGTTCAGCAATGAACACTATGATTGATGTATTGTCGTATATTACTCACATCAACTCTGTTAATGCTAACTTTGCTCTTAATGAGACTTTTTTAGATACAGCACAACTTAGAGAGAGTGTTGTATCCCATGCTAAACTATTAGGATATACTCCAAGATCGACGAAACCTTCAGTTGCAGTTGTCGACATTGAAGTTATCAGCCCTATAAACGTACAAGATGATGAAGGTAAATATCTTCCCTTGAGTATGAGTAGAGGTACCATATTTACTACTACCATTAACTCTATTACACACCACCTAATAACAGAACTATCTCACACATCTGAACGAGATTCTGAAGGCAAGTATATATTTAAAAATGTTAGATTAATGCAAGGACAGCTCAATAATAGAACGTACATATATGACGAGACTGGGTTCGAACATTATGTATTACAAGATAATTATGTAAATACTGATACTATGATTGTCGAAGTGTATGAAAGTCAAACAACAACTCAATATGATACCTTTGCTAATATTCCAAATATTATTGATATTGATAATACCTCTACAGCATATTTCTTAGAAGAGTCGAGAGCTGGTTTTTATGAAATTAAATTCGGTGATGGTATTATTGGCAAGAGATTGACCCCAGGTAATATTATTAAAATTAATTACCTGACAGTAGGTCCTGAAGACATTAACGGAGCTTCCAAGTTTTCGTTAGCTGATACTATCAACGGAAATTCGGATGTAGTCATAACAACTGTGACTGACGCAGTTGGTGGTGCACCTAATGAATCAACTGAATCGATTAAATTTAATGCTCCATTAGGCTTTGTTGCACAAAATAGAGCAGTAACTCCAGATGATTATAAAGGCATTATTCAGAACTCTTATGGTAATGTAGATACGTTAACAGTATGGGGTGGTGAAGATAATATTCCACCTGATTACGGCAAAGTGTATATTTCGATTAAACCATTGGATGGTGAATTTCTGTCTGATACTCAAAAAGCTGAGATTATTGGAGTACATTTGAAACCTAAAAACGTTGTATCAATTACACCAGTTCTAGTAGATCCAAATTACACTTACATTGATTTAGAAGTATTTTATAAGTATAACCCCAACATATCTAACGCAACAGAAGCTGCGTTATCTGAACAGATTAGATCTGTACTAACAGATTATAATAATGATAATTTAAAATCCTTTGGTGGAGTGTTCAGAAACTCAAATATACTGCAAGCGATCGATTCTGCAAATATTGCTGTCGTATCTAACACTACCAGAGTAAATATGCATCAGCTGTTTACTCCAGTATTAGGGGAAGAGCGTTACTACGAATTCAACTTTAACCAAGCTCTCACATCTCTACATGGATCAATAAATTATATGACGTCAAGCGAGTTCACATATAATAATGAAATATGTCTGCTTAAGGATTACTTTAACGAGGAAGAAGCTAAGCGAATTATTCAAGTTGTTAATCATAACAATAAGATTCTAAGTCATACTGTAGGGTACATAGATGAGTTAACTGGCAAGATTGTATTAGAAGGATTTAGCTTGGATACAGTAGTAGGGTTAACAGACCAGCTTAAAATTATAACAAAGCCAGCATCTAACGATATATCACCAATGCGTAATGAGTTATTAGTTATTAATTACAACAATGCTAAAATTATTGGAGAAATTGATACTATGGTAATTGGTGGAACGACTGCTGGTATTGATTACACTACAGTGAGTAGCTAAGATGGCTGAGAATTATTTTAATATATCTTCATTTGTAGACGATCTTGTTCCTGAACATATAGTAACATCATATCCGGAATTAGTACAGTTCATTAAGGTATATTGTTTATATTTAGAACATTCGAATAAAAGCGCGTTCTACTTAAACCAACTTGATCAACAACGTGATATTGATATGATCGAAGAGGAGTTATTAACAGAACTCCAAAATGAGATAGGAGTACCCATACCAAGGAACTTCGCTGCGAGTCCACGAGTGTTCTATAAACACCTAGTAGAATTTTATAAATCGCGTGGCACCCCAGAATCTATTAAGTCTTTCTTCAAGCTAATTTATAATGATGAAGTTGAAGTTTATTATCCTAAAGAGGATATGCTTATACCATCTGATGGTAAGTGGTATGACTTATCTGAATCGATTATAAACGATGTTTCGTCTCATACTCCATCTTATACCTTTACAGTATCACTTACAAGTAATATTATAGAGGGGGATGATGATAGAGGATTTAAACTAAAAATAGATGATGATGTAGTATTCATCAATGATGTTTTGGTAGATAGTTCTGATTGGAAGGGTGGATATTATATCGATTCAGACGAATGGATCAGTTACATTAAATTCAATACTCAATTAAGTCCTGGTGATGTGGTTACTGTATATAAAGCTGGTTTATTTACTACAGCTGATGGGTTTACATCTGATAAAAAGTACATACAAGACTCGTTCTTTTACCAGAAGTTTTCTTATGTATTGAGAACTGGTAAAAGCATAACTGATTGGAAGAATGCATTTACTAGATTAGTACATCCATCAGGTTTTATCTTCTTTGGTGAGATACTTATATTCATCGAAATGCTGTCATCTAATATTCCTAATGAGCAACCTGGATTCCAGTTAAATGGTCTACCTAGAAATATATACATTGATATGGTAACATCTAATCCATACGCGATCGCGTTGGAAGATATTATAAAAACTTGGACTGGTATTGATGGCAATACCTATACAGACTCAAGAACTATCAGTAGATATACGTGGACATTAGATGAAGGAACCTTTGTTGAAAAGGAACTTGTGTATGACAGTAACGTCCTGACTACTGTAGGACTTATAGACCATTTTGATAACACAAAGTTTGTTAACTTTAGACCAATAAGAGATTATAATAATATAACATTTGAAGATGTTATAAATAAAACTATCAGCCGCACACAACTAGGGTGCGACATAACAGAAACAAATAACACCCCATAGGAGACATAAATGTCAGCAATTATTACAAGCAAATTCAGATTAGATACGACGGAACGCTTCGTTGACAGTATGTCCAATGATACTAACATAACAGTATCTTCAGATACTTATTATCTTGGACTAGGTAAACCAAATGCCTGGTTAGACGATGGTGGTTTAGTAGATGAGAACAATCCAACGAATCCTGAAGAGAATGATTATACAGTAAACACTACTTGGGAAGGTATGTTTGCAATGAAAAAGGTTGAGTCAAACGACATTATATACTGCAGCCCTAGACATTTGTGGACATCAGGTACGGTGTATGCAGACTATGATGATAGGGATGGTAATATAGAAGGTAAGGAATATTATGTTATTACTGATAATAATAACGTATTCATTTGTTTAAAGTCTTCTGGACAATCTACTAGAAACCCTGACATTGCAGGTGTTACTACATCAGGTGTTATCGATAATACAGGATATGATGGATACGTTTGGAAATATTTGTACACAGTACCAGTTGATACTGGCACTAAGTTCTTAACGCAGTCATTCATTCCAGTTAAGAAGTTGGTATCTCAACCAGATCCAGGATCTGATACAGCCTTGATCAACCAATGGTCGGTTCAAGAGAATGCTATTGACGGAGCTATCTATAATTTTAAAATCACATCAGTTGGATCAGGTTACACATCAAGCCCAGTACTAGAGGTAATAGGAGATGGAACAGGATGTACGATAGCAGCAGCCGTTGATTCGAATGGTAACTTCATAAATGTTGAAGTTACTAATCCTGGATCAGGATATACGAAAGCTACAATAGTAATTACAGGTGGTGCTGGATCAGGAGCTGTTGTACGACCAGTTATTGGTCCTAAAGGTGGTTTTGGTAAAGACGCAAGACATGAATTAAGATCTCATTACATTGCTATTAATAAAGTATTTAATGGTGATGAGAATGGTGATATTCCATCAACTAACGATTTTAGACAAATCTCTTTGATCAAGAATCCAATAGACAACTCTACCGGCTCTGTTGCAGCTTTTAACGCATACAATGTTACTAAGTCTCTAGTAGTTGCTGGAGGTTCATTCACACCAGATGATGAGTTCGTAGGAACTGATACTGGAGCTAGAGGTATTGTAGTAGAGCATGACTCTGTTAATGGTATCCTATATTACGTACAGAACGAAGATACTGGATTTGGAGTATTTAACTCAGATAATGATCTGGTTAGATTATCTAGTGCTACTACTGGTGGTCAAGATGTTACTGCAGTAGTAGATCCAAAGATTGACCATTACTCAGGTGATATTTTATTTTTAGAAAATAGAAGCCCTGTTAGTAGAGGATCAGATCAAATCGAAACAATCCGATTAGTTATCGCATTTTAAATTAGGAATAGCAAATGGCAATTAAGTTTAATATTGAACCTTACTGGGATGATTTTAACATACCTACAGCAGTTGATGGTTTAACTCCAAGAGAGAAGTATAATAGAATTTTATTCCGACCTGGACATGCACTGCAAGCAAGAGAATTAACTCAAATGCAGTCTATACTGCAGAATCAAGTGTCATCTATGGGTGACCATATGTTTAAAGAGGGATCGATTGTTGTTCCTGGACATGTTCATATCCACAACAAGATTGATTACATCAAAGCTAGTGATACTGTTACTAATCTTGATGATTACATTGGCGTCAGCTTAGAGTTAGGAACATCTATATTTAAAGTTGTGCATGTGGAAGCTGCTACTGAAAACGATGCAGTTACCTTATTCGGTAACTATATGTCAGGAGACGTCTTTACTGATGGATCATCAGTAGTTGATGCTGATACAGGTATATCATTAACAGTAAATACTGTTGGCCATGGTTCAATAATCTCTGTAGATGAGGGTATATACTATATCAAGAAGAACTTTGTAATAGTAAAGTCTTCTACTATAGTACTAGCTAAATATGATACTGATGTATCATATGACGTTGGATTAAGAGTACAGGAAGAGGTTGTGTCAGCAGGAAGTGATGTATCACTTAATGATAACGCATTAGGAACTCCGAACGAAGCTGCTCCAGGTGCTCATAGATATTCAATTACAACTGAATTAGTTAAGAGAGAAGTAAACTCTGCTATAGGAAACTTTGTTCTATTAGCAAGACTTCAATCTGGTAAAATAACAAAACATGCTAGATCGACTGACTATGCTGTTATAGAAGACACTTTGGCTCGAAGAACATTCGACGAGAGTGGAAACTATACAGTCAACCCATTCCCAGCATCTGTTAAAAATCACGTATCTCCTAATCCAGACGCAACCAAGTTAACTCTTGGTATAGAACCATCTAAAGCTTACGTTCGAGGATATGAGATTGAAACTCTATCAACCACTGATGTGGAATTCGATAAAGCTAGAGATGCTGATCTAGCAACAGACAAAGTTACTACTCTTGATATTAATAACTTTATTGATGTTAGCTCTATTGTAGGTTTACCTGATATTACAACATTTGAGCCAATAACGTTATTAGATGATAACGGCAACGTTAAGGGTGAAGCTCGCGTACGATCTATCCAGTATATAGCTGATGGTTCATATAGACTTCATGTTTTTGATTTATCTGGATCAATCTCTCAAGCTACTAATGTTAAAGACTCAGCATCTTTAGGTGATACTACTCCTAAATTTACTGCCAACCTCATTGCAGGACATTATAACTTAGCTAACGATTCATTAGTATTTGCATTGCCTTATTCTAGAATTAAAACATGTAACGCTCAGACTGATGTTCTACTACCTCAAGACTTTAACTACAGCTATAATTGTAATAAAGAGTTTACACCAGTAGCTGTAGCTTCACATCAAGTTAATTTCTCTTGTAATGTAGAGAGTGAGACGTTCAGTCAGTTTGATACAACAAACTGGATACTAAAGAATGACTCTACTGGAGACATTATCCACTGGGATACTGTATACTCGTACATAGATGATGAAGTATCTGGTAATGTTAATACTAACCCTATAACTGTCACTATTAACAACAATATAACACCTCCTCAAGTAACGATTAACTTTCTTCCTCAAACGGTAGAAACTAAATACACTACTCTAATTGCTCCTGTCAATAGAACTTTAAAACATAAGCAAAAATCATTGATTCCAAATCATGGAATGGTTTTCTCTTACTCTACTGCAATCGACTTTAATACGTACCAGCAATTACCTCACTGTGATATTCAGTCAATTGTTTCAATTACTGAAGGTGGTCAAGATATCACTAAGCATTTTGATTTTGATAATGGACAAAGAGATACACATTACGCTCCAGCTTCTATCAAGCTAAAAGTTGATACCAACTTTACAGTAACTGGAGATTTGGATGTAACTTATAATTACTTCGATCATGGTACTGGAGACTTCTTTACGATTGACTCGTATACTGGTCAAGTGGACTATGAAGGTATCCCTAGCCATAACGGAATAGAATTAAGAAGTGCTGTAGACTTCAGACCACGTATGAATAATAGTGGAGGACACTTCACTGGAAGTGGAGCATCTGTAACTACATGTCCTAGACCTAACACTCAGTTCACAACAGATATTCAGTATTACTTAAATAGAATTGATAAGGTGTACTTAGATAAGGATGGAGAATTCGGTGTACTTAAAGGTGTTTCTGATTTAGATCCATCTGAGCCAGGAATGCCTAAAGATGCAATGGTATTGTATCATTTAAATATTCCTGCATACACAATGACACCAAACGAAGTTGATATTCAGTATATTGATAATAAACGCTACACAATGCGTGATATTGGTAAGCTTGAGAATAGAATCAACAAGCTGGAATACTATACTGTATTATCTTTACTAGAAAAAGAAGCTAGTGATAAACAGATCTTAGGTGCTGGTAATATTGATAAATTTAAGACAGGATTCTTGGTAGACTCGTTCCAATCGACAAATGTTGCTAGAACAGACTCAACTGAGTACTCAGTCGGTATCGATAGAGCTAATGGTCTACTAAGACCATTATTTTCTGAAAATAACGTATCTATGTTATTTGATAATTCATCTAGTGCTCAAAGAACAGGTGACCTTGTAACACTACCTTATACAAATACTGCTATAATTGAGCAGCTACAATACTCGACAGCTATTAACGTTAATCCGTACGATGTCTTCAATTGGAGTGGGTCTTTAAAGCTGACTCCTGAAACAGATGAGTGGAAAGATATAGATAGACGTCCTAACGTGATTATTAATAATGACGGTGTTTTTGATGCAATGAGTGCTATCGTAAATGAGGCAGTTGCAACAGGTACTGTATGGAATTCATGGCAGACTAACTGGACAGGAACAACTACAGTAGCTAGTGGAAGAAGAAGAGATCAGACTACTACACGTGGACAATCAAGAGCAGGTTCTGTAACATCTATAGGAACTGATACTGTATCTACTACTGTTGGAGATAGAGTAGTATCTGTGAACTTTGCTCCATTTATGAGATCTCGATTCGTTTCATTTGAAGGTACTAGGTTAAGACCTAATACTGAAGTATTTGCATTCTTCGATGGTGTTGAAGTATCTTCATACGTAAACACTGTTGATATGGATATCCTTTCAGCTGCGTTTGCTGTTATAGCAAATAACGCTCTTACTACTGGTATTAATGACAAAACAGCTCACCCACTAGGAGCTACTTCACTTGTTACTGACGCAAACGGATTCATCAAAGGATCATTTTGGGTACCTAACAATAGTGATATGAGTTTCAATACTGGTGATAAGACGTTCTTATTAACATCATCTGAAAATAATAACCCTAATGATAACAATATTACTTTTGCATCAGCAAACTATGCTGCTAAAGGTTTAATCGAGACAAAAGAGAATGTTTCTATATCGACTAGAGTTCCAACAATTCAAAGAGAAGCTGTAAATCAAACTAGAACAAATGAGTCTACTAGAACTTACTGGGTAGATCCTCTAGCTCAATCTATAATGGTTGACTTGCAAGGTGGAGCATTCGTAACAAGCCTTGACTTGTTCTTCCAATCTAAAGATGCTAACATTCCAGTAGAAATTCAAATAAGAGAAATGGATCAAGGTATTCCTACACAACGTGTAGTGCCACTATCAAGAAAGACTTTAAATCCGGTTGATGTTATCATTCCAGACGTAGTTAATACTAATCCAGCAACCACTTTTACATTTGATTCGCCTGTATATTTACAAGATGGTATTGAATACTGTTTCGTTATTATGGCTAACTCTAATCAATATAATGTAAAAGTTGCTGAGATTGGGCAAGATGACGTTGATGGAAATAGAATAAACAAACAACCATATAATGGTGTAATGTTTAAATCTGCTAACGCATCTACATGGACTCCTGATCAAAATACAGATATATCGTTTAGAATGAATAGAGCTGTGTTTAGTTCAAGTGCTTCTATAGACTTATACAATGATTCTATTCAAGCAAGATCATTAGAGTTGGATCCATTCCAAACTATAATAGGATCTAAAGATATTATAGTATCTCATAGAAACCATGGTATGACTAATGGTGAATCTGTAGTAATTGATTATGCTGGAACATCTAATATTAACGGGATACCTTTAGTAGAAGTGAAGTCAAGTCATACTATTAAAAACGTAGAGAGAGATAGATATACTGTGACAACTCCAACTGCTTCAACTGGAACTGGAATTGACGGTGGTGCTGGAGTAACTGCATCAGAAAACCTAGCATGGAATACAATCTTCCCATTCATCCAAGAGATAACTTTACCTAACACTGGTATGACTTGGGGTATTAAGGATACTATGTTACAAGGTGAGAATGACTATGTTATTGGCAGTTCATATACACCTATAATTATAAACAATAACTATACACCTCAAGTTCCAAGAGCTATCCTAAACACAACTGATCCTACCCTTGAATTCAGAGGTACATTAACATCTGATAATGATAATGTGAGCCCTGTAATTGATATGCAGCGTTGTTCAGCTATTACGGTATTCAATAGGATTAATAATCCTATTGGTGTTGATACAAATGGTTTTAATACTGTATCAAACTTCTTTGAAGAGACTGATGCTTATAGAGGGTCTTCACTATCTAAATATGTTACTAAAACAGTTCAGTTAGATGAAAGTTCTGATGAACTGAAAGTATTCTTGGATGTTAATAGACCATCTAAAACTGGTATTGAGTTGTATTTTAAAACTAGTTCAGAAGCTACAGGATTTGATAATCTGCCATGGGAGCACGTAACTGCTACCATTGGATCTATTCCTTACTCAGACGATCCAAGTTACTATAGAGAAATGGAATATTCAGTGAGTGTAGAACCATTCACTTTATTCGCTATCAAGATTGTATTCACATCACAAGATACTTCTAAGATTCCTTCATGTAAGAGCCTCAGATCTATAGCGTTGTTGTCATGATACCTGTAGAAGGTAAGGCTGATTTATTCAGAGATCCAACTAGTGGTGCTATTATAAATAAAGATAGAAGTAATGCTAAGATTGTACGTGAAGCTTCATTGAAGCGTAAATTGGATGCAGCCCGTATAAATAAATTAGAGGATGACGTATCTGAAATAAAGGATATGTTGAAGACTTTACTAAATAATAAGAAGAAGTAATATGCCTAATACTGTTAATGTTTCATACACAAACACATTTGAAGAATGGAGAATCAAAACCAACGAGGTAGGATCTGCCTTAGGTGATTTATCTACTATAAATTCCAACTCAGTGTCTGGTGAAGACACTGTAATAGGTACCCTTAACAACCTAAGAACTGAAACTAGTAATAATAGTGTTTGGCTTGGTGATATATCAGTCTTATTCGATGGCCGTGGAAACCTAGTAGGTGCTGTCAATAATGCAGATAGTCGACTTAACACAAAAGATGATGAACAAGGGGATATCACAGGACTTACTCATTATGCTCAGTATCCAACATTAGTTGGTACCTTAAACTCTCATGACTCAAGACTAGATACTAACGAGAGCGATCGTGGTGTTATGGCTAACTTAGATCCATTACTAATTGAAGATATAACAGATCAATCTAGTGCACACGCTACCGATTTAGTAACAGCTATTAATGCTAATACTGATTATATTGGACAAATCGCAATTGCTTCTGGTATTACATTAACAACTACATTCGCAGATGTTTATGATGGAACTCAGACATCTGTATCTGGTGCATTAAATAATGACTATGCTAGATTAAATACTATTGGATATATACTTGGTGGTACCCAGACCAATGGCAATACAAGTGCATCTGCTATACAAACAGCATTATATGGAACACATACTAATTTAGTAGATGCTATTAATGGCATTGAGGATTTTGTATTAACTAATTCTAAATGGGATGGTACGGATAATAAATCATTAATCTGGGCATTAAATAACCATGAATCAAGATTAGATACTGAAGAGAATAATGTAGACCTTTTGCAAGGTGATGTAGGTACTTGGAGTACATATGAAAATGGTACTACTAGAACTGAACAGAATATTACCGATGCTATTATTGCTATTAGGGCCCGTCAAGATAATTTAACTGGTGATTTTGTAAATGCTTCTGGTGATACATTAACTGGTAATATGACATTTACTTCAGGTGGATTATATGCATCTGGCCAATATCTAAACCTTGGTAATGGTACAACCAACACGATTCGAATCAATACATCAAATAGAGTGGGTATTGGTAAAGCAGCTCATTCATCTTATAAAGTAGATGTATCTGGTACATTAAACGCTACTGATATTAAGATTGGTGGAGAGTCATTAGATAATAGATTCTTAGAAATTAATGAAGTATCTGGTTGGGATGAGGTTGGAGCCAACATTAAATTTAAAAACAATGCTACATTCTCTGATGAAGTTAAGATGGGCAGTGAAGTAATATATAATTCTGGCCTAACATTTACTGAGAAGGTTCAAGATGTGTCAGGTAGTATGTTTACTAGTAACACAGAATCAGGTGGTATATCGGCAGTCTATAGTGATGCCACAGGTAAAGTTACCTTAACAATTGCTGATGATGGACATAACCATACAACAGCTAACATTGACAACTTTCAAACTAGTGTTGAAGATATTGCTGGAGCTATGTGGGCTGGTAATTCTGAATCAGGGGTTTCAGTTATATATCAAGCAGCAGATAACACCTTAGATATAAACGTTAATGATCCACTAATAAAGCTAACTGGTGATGTAACTGGTGAGGCTTATATGACTAACCTAGGAAGCGTTACAATATCGACAACAGTTGGTAATGATAACCATAATCATGATGGTAGATATTACACCGAATCAGAAGCTAATAATAAATTCTTATTAAATTCAACTGACACTCTTGTAGGGTCATTAACAGTAACTGCAAACACGTCTGATACTGTTCACACTTCATCAGACTACATGCAAGTAGGATCTAATGGATCATCAGATTCATATATAAATTTCTACGATGACAATTCAAACACTTGGAGAACATTTAAGTGGGATGATTCATCTAATGAGTGGCAAATGGAAGATAACGCTGGTACAATGAGAAGAGTTTATCACTCAGGTAATGCACTGAAGGTATTAAATTCTGGCGGAACTCAATTATTCCCGTAATTAAGGAAATTATATAATGGCTTTTAGAAGACCTTTAAAGTACGATAGTTATGGAAACATCAAAGAATTTAGTGATGCTGACATAGATGTAGCTCGCAATAGATTATATAGTAGGTACCTCAGTGAGGCTAATGTATACTTGACCTATGTTGCATCTGCAACCGGAGGTGGTAACCTGGGTACAATCTATGATTCTAGATTAAAAGCTGGAGCAAGCAGTTCTAGTAGCACAGCATTTGTTGCAGAATCTTCAACTGCTGAACCCGTTGTTGTATCTGTAGGATATTCTAAGGTAAATCAAACTGTTACAACTGTTAATGCACCGAATGTTGATAATTTCCCTGTATATTACAACGGCTCTGGCAGCCTTAGAAAAATGTCATTACAGGATGTATATGATACATTTTCGTATACTGCTTTAACTAAAGTTAAGGATTCAGAATTTTTTAAAATATCTACAGCTAATTCTGTGGCTTCTTATACAAAGCAGGGACAGGTGTTTTATGACACACGAGCTAGCGTTAGTTCATACACAGCTGCAGGAATCGCAGAGACACAAGATCAACCTTATGGTGTAGGTAATTATTACTTGCATAAAAGAAACCCTATTACTACTGGTAATCTACCACAGATGATACGATTTAGTACTCTTAACAATGGATCATTACAAGAATATAGTGCTGTAGAAAATACTGATCAGGATTATATATTTCAAACAGTTAAACACCTAGCGTCTAGTGTTACTGGTTATAGATTAAGATGGAGTTGGAATGGATCTGGTTCATCTCAAGGTTCTGCTTGTTCAGATACAAGATTAAATGGATCGGGTAATTACCAGAAACTACAAGTCGGTGATGACTATAGATCACAAGAATTTCCTAATGGCAGTGCATACACCGTTAGCAATTATAATTTACGAGTGAGGTTTGAATAACATGGTATTTACAGAAGCATTTTTTACAAGTTCAAAGAAGGACTATATTGATACAGTTGCAATTGTTGAAGGACTAGAATTTCCTGAAGCAATCTTAGTACCTGCGGATTTAGAGAATCCTGATTATCTAGAACTATTAGAACAGTTTACTATTGATGAAATCACTAATATGACCAACCAACGTCATGAGGTTGATAGAGCTAACTTCACAGCATTCGTTAAGAATATGTGTATTGACTATGGATTAGTATACGATCCTAATGCTGCAGATCAGCAAGATAGATTAACAGTAGATCACATCTTCAATCCAGCACCTGACGATTTAAATATAGATTTCTTATTTAATATTAAGATTAAAATATTTGAAATGTCAGAAGTAGAAGGCTCAACCAATGCAGCCTTAAAGAAGCAACTTAGAGAAGCTAAAACTCCTCTTGAATCATTATATATTGCAGGTAAGTTCTTATACGAATAGTTCATAATCTTCCCAATTGCTTGGGTGATTATCCATATGTGTAAAGTGAACATGCTTAATTGCAGGATGAAACTCCTTACCTAAATACATATAACCATTTCCTGTATGTTTATTATACAGCTTATTAAGAGTGGTCATGGAATGACGAGCTTCATCTCCAACTCTAGCATCCATTCTACAGAACCACTCATTAGGCAATACAACTAAATCCAACTGTTCTTTAACCGAGTCTTCGATGAAATGTTGTTCTCCGTTCACAGGACCACTCGTGAAGCCTTCTTCAATATACTTACGTTGCCAATACTCAGGCTGCTTCATAAACTTATCATAGATATATCTACAGTCTTTAGGGTAGTACTTATAGAACCCTCCATTGATAGACCAACGAATGGCATCTTCTCCTTGAAGATCTCTCCAGTAACCAGGTGCTGCTAAGAACTGTCCTGGTTCAATAGGGTAGTCAAATATCTTATTGTAGTCTCCTAATAATAATACATCAATATCCACAACACAGATAGGTTCATCCTGATCTAAAGTCATGCCGTACATCTTATTCCATTGGAGCATTATGTTAGGAGCCATAGCTTCCCTAATCCAAATGAAGTTGTGTTGAGGTAACTTACCTTCTAAGTAAGTCTCGTATTCAGGACCGTATCGGTCTCCTATTCTAACTGCTACTATGTTCATCGTACATTGTCCTTAAATGGATTTTTACCTACTACTACACAATTAGGTAAGTTCAAATATTCATTAAATTTGTTATTAATATCTTCTAACCTTGCTACGTGGTATATAAAATTATATGCAAATATATTAGAGAAATACATTAATGTGTTTTTAGATGGATCTGGTTGGAGAGTATTATCCAATACCAGATCATGTTGGATAAACTCTACATTTGAGATAGACTTCATATCTGATATCCATTCTTCATCAGAATACACCTCTTGCATTTTAAATACTAATTCAGGCTTATACGAGCAATCATCAATATCAGACTTATACAATTGAACAATGCTGTTGGTTACTCTATCGATATCTTTTGGTGTTTGGACTAAGTCATACAATCGTTCTTTCCATTTCACACTAGGAAGATTATTATCAAATATCACCAACTTGGTATTAGAATGACCATACACTCTCCACAAATATTCAGCTAGGTTTCCAGAAGCAGGAGCATATATAACATCAAACTTATGATCAAATAAGTTCTTATTGATCTTCTCGTTATTACGTGTATATATTATGTTAGATTTTCTATTACGTTCAAAGTCTAGCGCTTCACATACTAGGTCGTCCTTAGTAGCTCTATGAGGATATGTAAAGAATTTAGAACTCCTTTCTATATCATAATTTAAAATAGTTTTACCTGATTCTAATACCTTAGAGATATATTCAGCCATTTCAGCATTTTTAACATCCGTGTATTCATCTTGGGGAGTTAAGTAATGAGGTGTGTAGTCATCATGAACATTGCTGTTAGATAACTTCGGTACTACAACTCTTCCAGTATAGTTTCCAAATGTAGGACGGCCGATCTCTCTCCAATGCTTTAACGATAAGAACATCGATTGAAGATGTAGTCTACCATATTGTTTATTTGGGTGCCATAGTATATGTCCCCTACATGGATGATCTGATTTACAAAACTTATCGAAGTGAGTGTGTATCATATTATCAGGATTATTCTGGTAGAAAGTTCCTATGTATGATACCATAGCATGGTCATATTCATCAGCCTTCTTGCAAGCCTCATCCAAGGTATGAGCAAATATTACGTTACATCCTTTTGATCCGCCGTTACTCCAGCCAATACCAGTAAACCAAGTTAAGGTCATTAAGTATTCTGAATAGTCTCCCCACTTCAATTTAGGGTAGTCTACTATTATGTGTACCTTCTTGGTATTCTTTATAGTATTGTGTTTGGAGTTAGATAGTATATACTCAGCTAGTTCATCAAATGACAGCATCAGGATACTCCTTCATAAATGAATCAATAAACAGTTGATTGCGTTCTATATTAGCACCACCATGTATAATAAAGTGATATCTATTATCCTTAGAGAAGTTAGCTGCTTCATGGAATGCTCCATTATTAAACCAGAATACAGATCCTGGAGTGAATGGAACTTCTAAACAATCTTCTGTTCTCCGTAAATAACAATTGTCTGGTTGATTGATGGATATATTAATAGCTGATAGTATATCATTCTTGAGAGGCATACCATCTTCCCACTTATGTGTGTCAGTATGACTTCGAATAAACCCGCCAGGTTTTAGTAACATAAATCTGCATCGGCCTAAAGTATGTAGATTAGATGGGAATGTTTCTTTAAGCCATTTAGTCATTATAGGAGTTCTATCAGCAACCTCTGTCCACTTATAATTATCACGTTTAGACTTATCATAAGTAGTGACGTTCCACTCTTCACCTCTCAATGTAGATACTTCCCAATTGCGTCCATGGGAATCTCTATGAGGAATAAAGAAACCAGACTTATATAATGCATCAGCTTCTTCATAGATTCCCTTAGGAAGTTTTATATTGGCCTTCAAGTAAAATACATTATTATCAGCACACCATACTTTAATTTGTTCAACTGTCATTATAATTTTTGAATTGCTACTTGATTTCCTGCTGGTAGATTTATAACTTTTATGTTGGCCCAATTGCAATGGATGAAGCTATCAACTGCTAATCTGGGAGCATGTCCTATATCATGAGACACTTCCTTAGTTAATTGATCTCTATACTTCCATGCAGTAGCATCATCCATTAACATGATGCCCCCTTTCTTCAACAACTTAAATGATAAAACTAAATCCTCTAATACGTTAGATGCTATATGAGATCCGTCTACATATATGAAATCGAATATATCAGTCATACGTTTAAGAACATCGTAAGAATTATCATTATGTAATGTAACATTATCTTTGTTTACACACATATCTAAGTTATGTTTAAAATTATTATAAACGAAGTTAAAGTCTTCTTTACTTACATTATACACTGTTCCGTCGAAAGGGTCAACAGTATCTACAGTTAATTTGTAATTATCTGCTAACCAAAAAGTATAGGCTCCTTCAAATGTTCCTACCTCCAACACCTTACTTGGAGTTTCAAACTTATCAAATAAGAACTTACTATTCTCTATTGCTGGCTTGCACCAATCTTTAGCCCAATCAGTATATTCATATTCTTTAAATCGTTCTTTATACTCCGCTAAAGACATCTTAGGTATAGTCAATAGTGATATGTCTCCACTATAATATATGTGCTTCCATGTGCTCTTCTTGTCAGGATTAACACCCACCATATAAACATTCTCTTCATCTATATCACTGTTGCCAGTCATATTAGCTATCCTGGCCCATGGATGGTCATTAACCCCCCTGCTACCAAAGAACAGTTTACAGTCTATTTCTGGGATATAATCTGTTATATGGAATAAGTGTGTTATCTGAGCTTTACTGACCATTATAGGCATTTGATCTTTGATGTATATCTTAGTTATTCTATAAACTCCATCAGAATACAATCCTCCGTTAGCTAACGACGCCATTAAATGGGGATCATTATCCTTCCATTGCATTGTGATAAAGTACTCATCTTTGAAGTCTGTTATAGCTTTGCTAATACCATTCTTAGTTGCTATGTGTTGCAGGTGAACATAATCGAAATGTGGAGCATTTGAAGAGATTGTTATAGTTAAATCTGGGTCTTTTTTTAGTACCAATACTTGTGTATCCATGAGTCCTTTATTTCATGTGGCTTAGGACTATGGTTGAGGATGCATACTTCATAATCTAAACGCTCAATTTCTGCTTTTGTATCTTTCTTGTATCTAACACCCTTCCAATAAGAGTACGCAATTGATGTTGGCAGAAGATCTACCTCAACTGGTTCATTAAACATATATCTATCTATACCTTTATATTTAAATAGTATTTTGTCTTTATGTTGTTGGAAGTACTCATAGATGTCTTTACCTTGATCTCCTTCCCACTTCATTATAGAAGAGTTATATAAAGTAGAGAATCCTATATCCTTCGGTTGAACATATCCCTCTTTCCATTGGGCATATAGTATAGACAAGGTTCTTGTCTTAACAGATAGTAATCTTTCTAGTGGGTTTAGTATAACAATATCCAAGTCAAATAGAATGTTAGTCCCTTCATTAAATATATTAAGACAATCTAATTTGAGCCACCACTTTTCCAAGTCTGTTTTGATTTGTGTTATTTGAACTTCCGAACGAATGTCGGTGGGGTCTTCTGTGTAACAATGGAATGTAAAGGGAACATTCAAATTCCTCTCTACCATTCCATATAGTTTATTCACATAGTCAGCTGAGTACTTGGTACCTTGCTTTACACATATTATATTTGTCAATTATATCTCCATAACCATCTTGGTTCATAGCTTCAATTATATCTTCATTACTCATATTAAATAGAGGAGCACTTTCAAGTATGTTATCTATACAATCTGGTGGTATGTTTGATAGTATTGGATGATAACCACCATTTTCAATAAAATCTCTTGACTGTTTAGTAATGCTCTTTAATAGATGTATGGGAGCATTTAAACCATATTGAGTTACTTTAGTTTTATACACATCTAACACATGCTGTAGAGTTGTATTAATATCACCACCAATTAACGATGCATTAAAATCATCAGGTTTAAATTCTAGACTGTGTTTTGGTTTAATTATTTCACATGCTTCATTGAAGGTGATGTAACTAGGTTTACATTGTCCGTAATTTAAATTAATAAGGATAACATTATCCTCGCCGAAGTGTTCACATGCTTTAAGATATAAATATGCTGTTGATTCATGAGGAACCCCTTTGCCAACATCAGCTATACCTATAGTAGAACCGTATTCATAATCAGTAAAGTTAACCAATGTATACTGTGTTGTCAGCAACTCCTGCATTTTCAAATGATCTCTTCCTTTCATTACATAAATCACAAATTCCACAATTGAGGTTATCAACAGGTTTAGAGCATGATATAGTTTTGTACATAATATCTTCCCACCCACGACTAACATATTCTTTAATAATATCAGCCTTATTCAAGTTGAATATAGGAGCTTGACCAGCCTCTGCTTCATCAATCATCTCTTTAGAAAACTTACTATAAACTGTGGATAGGAGTTCTGGAATATGTTTACGAATGTTACCTAGTCCATAAGCATTAACAACTCCACTGTATTTCTCTGGATTATTAGCAACCTCTTCTTCTATAGCATCGATATCAATCGTTTGTACAACTCCATCTGCTGATACACTCAATCGTTGTAGATCTATGATATCCTTTTCCTTTTTAGTGATTCCAAATAAAGGTAGTGTTTCAACTGGTAAGTTGGATTTTAATAGTATGATATCTCTTATCTTGGCAAACATGTTGTGCATATCGGCCTCGTGTATATCAACCGATTGAAAATCAGAATCTTCTATTATAACTGAGTTGACATCAATTAAACTTGACATATGATTGAATACCATGTGAGCAGCATCATCCTTAGTGGCGTTTATGTCTCCAGACATTATATGACCTATATTAGCATATACTGCAGTAACATTATCCTTACCATATTTGTCAATAGCTAGTAGTAGCACTAATGTGCTATCCATGCCACCACTATGACTTATAAAAACCTTATTAACATCAGGTAAATTTATCATTTGTCTATCCTATGTGCCACATATCTTTTTGTGGTCGTTTAACTCCATCTACTTCCCATACGTGAACCTTAGATCCTGTACACTTCTCGTGGCAAACAGATGATTTGTGTCTATTACTCCACGAATCTTTCAGTTCATGGTCATAATAGTTATTATTCATGATAGTATTTATACTATTATTATATAAAGATAGGTCTTCGTTTACTTCAATCTTACCAGACTCTACTTTAGATGCTACCCAACAACATGGGAACAATCTTCCCCAAGAATCTATATACATCTCTTTACGAGCTAATGCTACACAAGTTGGATGATCATCAAATACTTGAAATCCATCGATGTTAAACTCACTAGATGTTGGTGGGTATATAATTCCTGATTCACTTTTATGTGGTTTAGATCTGTTGTTCCATCTCGCTGATATCTTTAACGCAAAGTTAGTGAACCCTAATTTAACGGATAGCTCTTCAGCCTCTTCTTTTTGATGTTCATTATGAAAGAATGGTATGAATGCCCAAAGAGATCTAGCTTTTGTTGCATTGTATGCAGCAGCATTTTTCATTATCTTAGACCATACCACGCCCTTTCGGTATATATGATTAGTATCTTCCAACCCATCAATGTGGAATGTAACAAAACTCTCCTCGTTGTTCTTATACAAATCACCTAACTGAGACCAAAACTTTTCAGTTCTAACTCCACCATTAGTATTCATCAATAGCTGTATGTTGGGGTTGCATTCAATAACGTACTGATGTATCTTTAAACAATCTTTTGCGATTGCAGGATCTCCAGCATTACCACAAAACTTAATCTTAGTCAGGCCTGCAATAAATTCAGGGGAGAACCATTCTTTAAAGCTGTCAATGGAAATATCTTGAGGATCGTTTTTAATCTTATCGTTAAATGTTCTCATGCACATAGGACATTTAGCGTTACATCTGTTGGTAAGTTCAATATGGATTGAGTTTATTTCATCTAGAAACATAGTCATTAAAAATATAATATAGTGTACATATATATATAGTATAAACAATTGGAGAATATATTATGAATACAAGTAGGCAAGAACAATTTGACATAATTATGGTAATATGTGAAGAGGCTATTAACATTAAATCCGACTATAAGCTAGTGGATGACGCTTCTCAAGCATTAACAGACACTGGTGTAGACTCATTAGACTTTATTACAGTATTCATTTACATGGGTGATATCTGGGGAATCAGTGATGATGATTTTAACAATCACCCAGATATATCTCCTGAACCTCCCCGACCTCTATTAATAGAAGATATCTTAAATTGCATCAATGAGGTGCATACTTTAGATCCTACCAAGGATGAAGCTATAAACCAAGTACTATGATTTACATTACTAAGACTAAATCTATTAGCTCAAGAGAACTGAGACTGATAGACGATCTTAATATACCTACCTATGTTCATTCTATATTAGATGAACGAGATATGAAGTTTGTAGATCGTGGAATCAAAACTAAAATACATCTCGTATTAGATAAGTTATTTGCCAATCATAATTTAGAAGATAGTTTAACTACTGCTAGATCCGGATTGATATATGCTGCAGGCAATACAACATCTTCTGGATTCATATGTGATCTAGTTAAGACTCCTGACAAATATCCTACTACTAAAAATCACGCATTATCATTACATAATATCTTAATGGGATACATTGCTAATAGAGTAGGTGTCTTTGATCATTTATCTGTAGATGGAACAGCTTGTATATCACATACTGCAGCAATGAAGCATGCAGAGTTGTTAATCAAGTCAGGTGAATTAGATAGAGTGCTCATCGTATCTGCAGAAGATGGGTCATCCAATGAACTGCTCGAATTCTTCTGCAAGAATAAGGTATGCAACACTGTTGATGACTTTAGGGATACCTTTTACTTAGGAGAAGGAGCTTCGTATACATTAATAGAGAATGAACACTCTATGGAGCTTACTGGTAATGAAGCAATTGCTGAACTGATGCATGTATCAACTTATCACGAGACATATAGCAATCCTATAGGAATTAACTCTTCTGGAGATGGGTACAAGAGGGTTATTAAAGATGCTGTTCAAAAGGCCACTGGACAGTACATAAAGCAGTCCATAGATTTAGTGAAACTTCATGACACAGGAACTGATGATAATAAAGTGGAGTTGCAGGTAGTAAGGGATATGCTAGGGTCTGACATTGGTACTATATCATATAAAAAACTAATAGGACATACATTAGGTTCATCATCCGGCATTGAATTGGATTTATCATTGAATGAATATAAAGGGATCATACTACATCTATCATCTGGAATGGGCAATGTATTTGGATCTATACTGACGAGAGGGTTATAATGGATACTATTATTAAATGGGCTAATCTATCTGACAACCAAAGATGGAAGATTGAAGGCAATTATGATTATCCTTGGATAAGTGAATTGTCTGATGACGACAAAGCTGTATTAAAGACGTTAAGAGATATAGCTAAGGGAGAGCATTCAGGAACTGGATCTGTGTACATGATGTTCAAGATGATCCCAGAAGATTATATAAATGATTGGGCTACTATAGCTGTATACTCATCAATCATATCATACGAAGAGTTTAGACATGGTACTGTAATCAACGCGTTGAATGGTATAAAGCTATCTGATGAAGAGTGGGCTGAAGATACTAGAGTTGAAGCAGATAATGTCCATAATTGGACTGCATATTCATTATTAATGTCTTTTGCTATATCTGAAGCAACTAATGTAATGGTATATGAGAAGATCATTAATGCTGTTGAGGATGAACGACTCAAAGACATCTTTAAGAACATTAAAAGAGATGAAGCAAGACATTTATCTGCTTGGAGGGATCTTATCAAACAATTGATTAATAAGAACGATTTCCATAAACAACAGATGCTTGATAATCTTGACTTAGCTATCCACTTCCATAATGCTGAAATACATAAAGACTATATGAGAGGTGCTGATATGACTAAGCACTTGTGGACACCTAAAGACTTAATGAATGTTACTAATACAAAGTTTAAACTGTTAGAACATTGGTTTGGTGATGATAATCCATACACACCAGCCAAGTTGAAGATAGCTCATGTTAAAGCAATGAGAAAATGAAGACACTGATCCATTGGTCTGAAGTGTCAGATTCTCATAGGTGGTTAGCTAATGAGTATGACTATCCTTGGGTTAAAGATCTATCTGATAATGATAAAGCTATTGCTGGCATACTAGTGCATGTAGCTGATGTAGAGATGTTCTCATTAGCTATAACATGTTCTGCAAGAGATAAGATAATCAGTGGTGTTCCAGAACAATATAGATCAGACTTTATGGAAATACTATTGTTTACTAGTATAATGACATACGAAGAATTCAGACATGGCATGGCCCTATATAAAGTCGTTGGTAAAAAGGTAGTAAGTAATGATCTATACAATAGTTTCTCATCTGATGATAACGATTGGGATGTATATCAATTGATGATGACAGTATGTTCATCTGAGTCTATTCAAGCACCCCTATATACAGCAGCAGCTAATAGAATAGAGCATCCTAAGTTTAAAGAGCTTATACTCAATATACGTAATGATGAAGTGAGACACTACAATGCTTTAAAGCTGCTTATTAATGATTTGATAAGTAAAGATGCATACCATAAACAAAGAGCATTAGATGTTCTACCAAGTTTAGTATCTGGTCATGTTGGGGATATGAAAGACCACTTTAAATACATTATAGAAGATACTATAGATTTATTGACTCCTAAAGACTTATTGGAGATGGTCAATATGAAGTACATGTTGTTCCAAACCTGGTTTGGAGATGATAATCCATACAAGAGAACAGACATTCTAAAGACACATATCAAAGCTTATCAGTTGTAGCAGCTGCCTTGTATAAATAAGACTATATCGAGGTATAATCATATACCTTAGAAGTTCAAAACTATAAATAACTTATATGGCTATATATTCTAACATTACAATAGATCAAGGTTCCGACTTTAGTACTCAGATTACAGTAGAAGATGCTACTGGGTATGGAGCGAATCTAACCGGATATACTATATTTGGACAAATACGAAAGACTTATACATCTACTAATAAGGTAGATTTTATATGTTCTCACGTAAATGCCGCTGAAGGTGTTATCCAAATAAAGCTAGTCAATAGTGTAACTAACAATATGAAACCAGGAAGATATGTATACGATGTTGAAGTCGTAAGCTCTGCTGGCGAAATTACACGAGTTGTTGAAGGACAACTTGAAATAACACCAGGGGTGACTCGATAATGGCTCTTAAAGGAAAAATCGGCAGCAATCGAGGGATTCAAGCTAAGGCTATGAGTTATACCCCTACACAAAGATTAGGCGATCTTGTCGATGTAGATACATCATTAAGACAAGATGGCTCAGTGATAATTTGGGATGCTAATACACAGACTTTCAAAGTTCTTGGCGTAGTAGAAAACCCAAATCTTAATATAATAGGCGGAAGTTTTTAGTGCTACATAGCATTACGCATACGCAAAGGTAAGTGGAATTCAGTTCCACGCATAGTATAATTTTAAGGAGATAAACATGTCAGGTACAGTTATTGTAACTAAATTTTCCTTGACTACTGCACAACCTGCAAGTAATGCATTAGCTCAAGGTGAACAGGCTTATTCGTATATAAGCGATAAATTATGGATAGGATGGGATAACGGTGGAGTTATCGATCCAATTGCAATCGGTGGTAAGTTCTATACCGATCAATTAAAAGCATCAGCAACAGACTTTGGTAAAACTATTGCGAATCACGCAATTATCACAGGTTCTGATAATAAGATTGATTTAATCAATATTGATAACATTACTATTGATGGTAATGCTATTACAACAACCAACACTAATGGTGATTTATTACTAGATCCTAATGGTAGTGGTGATTTAAATGTTCAAGCTAGTACTAATATTGTTGGCAACTTAACAGTATCTGGTACAATAGATATTGAAGGTCAAACGACTTTAGCTTCTTTAAACGTTGAAGATCTAACTAATAACAGAGTTGTTATTGTTGGTATCGCAGGCGAGATCGAAGACTCTGCTAACTTCACGTTCGATGGCACATTATTAACTGTAAACGGTAACACAACAACAACTGGTAATTCTCTTGTTAATGGTACTTTACATGTTGATGGCCAATCTACACTAGCTTCTCTTAACGTTGAAGACTTAACAAATGATCGTATGGTATTTGTTGGTGCTGGTGGTGAGTTAGAGGATTCAGCTAACTTAACATTTGATGGCCTTGAGTTATACCTTAATGCTAATGCACAGATTACAGGTACTGTAAACATAGATTCACAGACAACTGTTGCTTCTTTAAACGTAGAAGACTTAACTGATAACCGTGTTGTTATTGTTGGTCCTTCTGGAGAGATCGAAGACTCTGCTAACTTTACATTCAATGGTACTACATTAGCTGTTACTGGTAATACTACTACATCTGGTACTGGTTACTTTGGTGGTACAGTTGCTATTGATTCACAAACAACTATTGCTTCATTAGCTGTTACTGACTTAACTAACAATCGTGTTGTTATTTCAGGTCCTTCTGGAGAGATTGAGGATTCAGCTAACTTCACGTTTGATGGTACTTTATTATCTGTAAACGGTAACACAACTACTTCAGGTACAGTACAAATTGGTGGTGATACTAACATTGATGCTCAACTAACTGTTGATTCATTAAATGTCCAGGACTTAACAAATGACCGTATGGTATTCGTTGGTGCTGGTGGTGAGATTGAAGACTCTGCTGACCTAACATATAACGGAGCAACGTTATACTTAAACGGTGACAATCATATAACTGGTTCATTGGATGTTGATACTTCAGCTACCATTGCAACATTAAAGGTTGAAGACTTAACTGATAATAGAGTTGTTATTGCTGGAATCGGTGGTGAGATTGAAGACTCTGCTAACTTTACATTCAATGGTACTACATTAACGTTAAACGGTATCGCAGATATTGATAATGTTAGAATCAATGGTAATACTATTTCATCAATTGATAATGATGGAAGTCTTACTATAACTCCTAATGGAACTGGAGTTGTAACTGTAGATAGTGATACAGCATTAATCATTCCAATGGGTTCTGAAGGAACTAGACCTAGTGCTTCATTCTTAGGCAATGCTGCAATTAGATACAACACAACTGACGGAAGATTTGAAGGTGTTGCTGGCGGTGCTTGGACTGGATTAGGTGGTGTAGTTGATATCGATCAAGATACGTACATCACAGCTGAAGTAGGAGATCAATTAGGATACTCATCGTTAGATGATGACACTCTAAGATTTATTGCAGCTGGCACAGAAGAGTTAACAGTAACAAAGTTAGGTGTATATGTAACTGATCAGATTACAACTCCGATTGCTAACATTACAACAGCTAACACAGGTACGGCTAACGTAGGAACATTAAATGTAACTACTAAGTTAAATGTAAATGTAGATGCTGACTTCAACGCTGGTATTGATGTATTATCAGGTGATGTAGATATTACAGACAACTTAAATGTTGGTGGCAATGCAGTAATAGACGGTAACTTAACTGTTAACGGAACTACTACTACGATCGAGTCAACAGTAACGACATTAAATGATCCAGTTATTAAAGTTGGTGATGGTTCTTTACCTGCAGTAGACTTAATTGACCGTGGTGTTAATTTCGACTATGGTGATGGCACTGATGTTAAAACTGGTTTCTTTGGTTTTGATAACGCTACCAATAGATTCTCATTCAAACCTGATGTAACGAAAGTTGCTGGAGTTGATGATGAAGATTATGATGCGCCTTGGGGTGATGCACAATTCTCTAACTTATTCCTAAGAGGAACTTTAGAAACTGGTGCTACTGGAAACTTAGTTGTTAAAGACAATACGATTACTACTAAAACTGGTGATCTAACTGTTACTCCTGCTGGTGGCAACACTACGATAACAGGTACTGTTCAGATCACAACTGACTTGACAGTCAATGGTAATGTTACGTTTGATAATGATGTTCCTGTAACATCTGGTGGTACTGGATTGAGTAGTTTCACTCCAGATGCTATCATGATATCTAACGGATCAGGAACTGCTGTACACTTTATCGATATGGCTGGAGTTTCAAATCCAGAAGATTACATTATTAAGTTTAATTCATCAGGTGTTCCTGTTGCGTCAAACATTATTGATGGCGGAACCTTCTAATTAGAAGTTGACGTGAATACACAGAAGATTAATAGTTGCCTCTGTGTATTTAAATAACTATAAATAACTATAAAGAATTAGAAATATATGGCTGGAACAAAATTTAAAATCAAACAGACGTCGATTCCTGGAAGGAAACCGTCAACTGATCCCAACAGTCCAGCATATATAGAACAAGGTGAGTTTGCTATAAACGTATCTGACCGTATATTATACTCAAAAGATAGTGGTGGTGATATATTCGAGGTTGGAGCTTCTGCTGCTTCCGGAGTGATACCAGAGCAATCAGCTTCCAACAGCGGTATGGTGTTAACAACAAATGGAAGTACTATATCATGGGAGACACCAGCTGCTAAGCAGTTTACTTTAGATGGTGGTGACTCGGATGATAATGGTGATGCAACAATTACCTTTGACTTAAACTAAAATAAGAAGAGACTTATAAATGGCTATTAAAATTCAGTTTAGAAGAGACGCAACCTCAGTTTGGGCTAACAATAATCCAGTATTGGATTTAGCAGAATTGGGTTTCGATACAGATAAGAAACAATTTAAAGTTGGTGATGGAGTCTCCACTTGGAATAATTTAGCCTGGTTAAAGACAGAAACTGAAGATCTGCAAGATGTTTTAGGAGCTATGTTTGAAGGTGGTAACAACGAGTCAGGGCTTGATGTTACTTACGATGATGTAGCAGGTAAGATTGACGTTAATGTTAATGATCCAGTACTATCTATCAGTGGTGATGCCACAGGTACTGCTACTATGACAGACCTGAGTGACACTGATATTAATATCACTCACGCTGATTCTGGTGTTACTTCTGGCAATTATGGTTCAGCAAGTGAAGTGCCAGTACTTACAATCGATACTAAAGGTAGAATTACTCAAGCTGGAACAACTGCGGTTGCAGGTGTTGATAGTGTAACATACAATCAAGCAACAGGTGTTCTAACAATTTCAACATCTGATGGTTCTCAACATATAGTAGATATTGATGTAGGTGCTACGGATTCTCCTGAATTTGCTTCAGTTACTATTGGTGGTATTCAAGCAGCAACTCAAGATTTTGTTACTAGTATACAGAATACGCTTCAATCAGATATAGACCAAAATGAATTAGATTCAGATAATAGCCATACCGCTGCAACAACTGATAGAGCTTCAATTAGAACCGAAATGGCTTCTAATGAAACTGCTAGAGATGCAAGTGTTGCTACTCAAGTATCAGTCGATACTACTAGAATGGATAACATCCAATCAGACATCGATGCTAATGAATTAGATTCAGATAATAGTCATTCTGCTGCAACAACTGATCGTGCTGCGATTAGAACCGAAATGGCTTCTAATGAGACTGATAGAGATACTTCTATTGCAGTCCAAGTATCAGTTGATACTACCAGAATGGATGCTATCCAAACAGACATTGATGCTAATGAGGTATCATCTGATAATAGTCATTCTACTGCAACAACTGATAGAGCTTCAATTAGATCTGAAATGGCTCTTGATAAAGCAGATAGAGATACCTCATTAGCATCAATGTCTGTTTGGATAGCATCCATTCTGGTAGTAT
>JYMV01002980.1_pt1 | contig 37635 bp, 34 predicted proteins | sample 338911 | NCBI WGS metagenome assembly JYMV01 (sample SAMN03354496, study PRJNA234377) | hydrothermal vent metagenome | biome: Deep sea; feature: Hydrothermal plumes at the Eastern Lau Spreading Center, Western Pacific Ocean; material: Seawater | place: Tonga | collected 2009 | depth 2000 m m | reverse complement strand
AATTTAAATGTAGAATCATATTATTTTTTATAATATTTGGATACAGTATATATTCTATCATGTTTTAATTCAGTTATTCTTAAAAGAGAGGACGCTATGAAAAGACTACTCAGTGTATGCATAATGCTTGGATCTGCGTTTGTATTGGGTCAAACCAATAGTGATCAAGACAGTTCATCGATCGCTGTAATTGAATTTACAAGCACTGGAATCAGTGATTTAGAAACGCAGACGCTTTCTAATTATTTTTTCTCAGAGCTAGAAAAAGCTACGGATAAACAGTTTATGAATCCGTCTATGATTAAAGATAAAATAAGTGATTTGGAGATGGGAAAAAGTGACTGTTATACAAAAGAATGTCTGCAAGGGGGATTGGATGCGCTTGGTGTCCAACAATTATTAGTAGGGACGGTTAAGTATTCGAAAAATAAGTATAGAGTAAAAGTGAAAATGCTTGATGCAGCAAAACCCAATAAACCAAAATCATTTTCATTTCGTTATAAGGGTGATGCGGATGGTTTTATTACAGAACTCGAAATTTTGGCATGGGAAGTTATGGGAGCTCAAACTCCTGACAGGCTATTAGGAAAAAGAAAACCAAATCAAGAATCTATATTTGAAAAAATAGCTGAAAATCCGTGGTCTAAAAGAGCTCTTTTGCTTTCAGTTGCTGGGATGTCTGGTGCATCATACGTGTCAAATATGAGTGCTTACCAAAAATCAAAAGATCGCGCGAACGCAATGTCCGATTATAAACCAGGATATGATGGTCACATGAAAAGCGCTGATAAATCAAAAAATGAGGCTACCCTTTCTGCGGTGGTTTTGATAGGTGTTCTGGTCTACGGTTATTTTGATGGCGCTTTTACTGGTGATGATAGCGACTGAGGCATTTCGTCCTAATCTTAGAATTGAATAATATTACAAATAGCCTCCTCACGGGGGGCTTTTTTGTTTATAAAAGAGACACCCACATTGTTAGGTAATTTTATGTATTAAACGCCTCTGGCTCAAATAAAGGAGATTAAAATGAAACGATATACAATAGGATTAATAACAGGAATTTTGCTTGGTGCAAGTGCTATGGGGGCAGAATGTCCCAATACATATCCTGATAATTAACAATGCTTGGGGAAATAATGAACAAGAAACCTTTACTGACTTTTATAATACTATTTGCTGCCTTTTTCGCAGTGGGATTGGGCCAAAGCTACGCTCAGGAACCAGATTATGATCCGGAGGCCCGGCTGGCTGAGCTGGGTATAGAACTTCCAACGCCCCCAAGCCCTGTTGCAAATTATGTTAACGGCGTGCGCACCGGAAACCTGATTTTTTTGGCAGGCAAGGGTCCAAAGTATCCTGACGGGCGCGAATTGCGCGGAAAGCTTGGGGATACAGTCAGTATTAAGGAAGGCTATGATGGCGCGCGGATGACGGCGATTAATCAGCTGGCGGTGCTGAAGTCCATGCTGGGCGATCTGAATAAAGTGGTGCGAGTGGTCAAGGTGCTGGGCATGGTGAATAGCACGCCAGACTTTGTGGAACAGCCTGCCGTTATCAATGGATTCTCAGATCTGATTGTTGAGGTGTTCGGAGACCGAGGACGCCACGCGCGCGCTGCCGTGGGCATGGCAACGCTGCCCCGCGGTCAGTCGGTCGAAATTGAAATGATTGTCGAAGTCAGGAACTAGATTGATGAGAATATTACGTTTCTTAGCAATATTTGTCCTGGTTATGGGCATGTCGGCACCGGTATCAGCAACATCGGTCGAGCAAGATGGGCTGGAATTTACTTATTTCGGCGCTGCCGGCTGGAAAATCACGGACGGTACAATTACTGTTCTGGTGGATCCTTATATTTCGCGACTTCAGTATACAGATCGATCCCATCCCGACGATCATCGGAAGGCTTACCGGCGTGATGAAGTGGGAGATTGGGACACCGAGATGATTGATGAGCTGATTAGCGATGCTGATTTTATTCTCATTCATCATTCCCATTACGATCATTTGGGTGATGTGCCCTATATCGCGAAAAAGACTGGTGCTAAAGTGATTGGCACTGAAACAACAATCATGATTTTGCGCGCCTATGGTATCCCGAATGACCAGCTTTATTCTGTGGGCGGGGGCGAAGACTATCAGTTTGAGAATTTTTCAGTTCGCGTTGTTCCGGCCATTCATTCAGCCCTGGGAGACAAGCATTATCATGATTCCCGTCGTTATAATCGGGACACCGAACTTGAAGCCCCATTGAGAATCAATCAGTTTATTGAGGGTGGCTCATTGAGTTTTCTGGCGCGGTTTAAGAATCACAATGTCCTAACTATGGGTTCTATGAACTTTTTGGAGCGGGAGTTTGAAGGTCTGAATCCTGATATCTTGTTGGCCGGCATCAATGGCTCGCGCTTGGGTCTTTATAAATATGATGAGCGTCTCATTAACGTGACGAAGAAACCACGCATTATTATTCCGACACATTGGGATAGCTTCAATTTGCCTTACTCTTTTTCTCAGGAAGACAATGTAAACTCAAAACTGATTCCTTTTAAGGAAACAGTTGCAAGGCTTGCGCCCCAATCAACAGTGATCATTCCGAAGCATTTGGAGCCATTTGTTGTTGACTAGGGTCTCTATTGTTTTGTCTGCAGTTTGTGCATTGGTTCTTGTGTTAGGTGATGTGACTGCTCAGGAATCTATCTATTCTAATAAGGCATCTTATCCAATTTCCATGGAGCCATTTCTGACGGCTGGCGTCGCTCTTGGTGACATAGATGGAGATGGTGATCTTGATATGATTGAGGCTAACGGGCGTCATTGGCCGCAGGCGAACTATGTCTATTTTAATGCGGATAATCGTCGCCTGAGTGCTCGCTATCAGCTTGAGCCCATGGAGCGAACCAGCTACCGGGTCCGACTGGCCGATCTGGACGGGGATGGCGATCTGGATATCATTCAGGCATCCGACAAGATGAGAAATCAGATACATCTGAATGACGGTAAGGGAAAGTTTGGTCCTGCTTTGTTTTTTGGAAGTGTAGCCAGCAATACGCGCAGTATCGCGGTAGCAGATATCAATCAGGATGGGGCGCCTGATATCCTTGAGGTTAGCCGCGGAACGCAGAACCTGATTTTTCTGAATGATGGGGCAGGGTCATTTCCGACTATGGCAGGGGATGAGCGTGAGCCTCTTTCGTTTGGAGCCGTTGAAGACCGTACGTTAAATGTCGCTGTAGCAGACATGAATGGTGATGGCCTTATGGATTTGGTACTGGCCAACCGGGATGGTGATGCCAATGAGATTCTGATGGGATTGGGTGGCATGCGGTTTGGGCGTCCAGTGGTGTTCGGGTCTGGCTCAGATGATACCAGAGGTGTGGCGGTTGCAGACATGAACGGTGATGGTCTGCCGGATATTGTGACTGCCAATATTGGCGAGACGAATGCAGTTATACTGAACAGGGGAGACAGCCGGTTTGAGTTGGCCCATACATTTGGCGCGGAAGATGGTCAAAGCTTTGCCATTGTTGCGACTGATTTGGATGATGATCAGGATATAGATATCGTCATTGGCAATTCTCAAGGTCATTCACGGGTGTTTTTGAATGATGGTCAGGGTAACCTGTCCATGAATGCTGAGATTGGATCTGGTCGCGATCGAACTTATGCTGTGGCTGTTGGGGATTTGAATGGGGATGGCCGCCCTGATATTGTTTTTGGAAATTCAGGTAGCGCCAATGTGGCTTATTATCAGAATGTTAAGTGACATCTTACGTTCAGACCTAAAATAGGGGGATCAAATGGAGTGGGTCGTCGTTGGCACAATTGTGTCGGTGGTTCTGTATTTGACGGTTGGTTTTTTTGCAGCCTTATTGTTGGGTGATTCTTTGTAAGTTTCACTGAATTTGATCCCTCTTGTTGGCCAGTTTTATTCTCAATCAAAGATGTGGAGGTCTTTATGACGACATATTCCATGAGCCGTCGTGAGTTTGCCCGTCTTTTTGCAATGGGAGGTTCTGCCGCAATCCTGAGCCACCAGACATTGCTCGGTTCAAAGCCGGTAAGAATGACTGACCCAATTACGTCTGCCGGTACAGTGGACTGGAAAACTATAAGATCTCAGTTCCTCATGCCGCCTGAACTCACAGTGCTAAATGCTGCCAATCTCTGCCCGTCCCCCGCGCCGGTTCTTGAGACCGTTTACAATTACACGAAGCGCCTCGATAGTAAACCGTTGCCGAGCTTCAGGGCAGAGATGAGAGAGGTTAAGGAGAAGACACGTCAACAGTTGGCCGAATATCTGAGAGTGACCCCGGAGGAGATTCTGATCACACGTAACACCAGCGAGTCCAACAACTGGGTCTCCAACGGTCTCGATCTGAGAGCCGGTGATGAAGTAGTAATCTTTTCGGATAATCATCCCAGCAACAATGAGGCGTGGAAAGAGAGAGGTAAGCGATTCGGTTTCACTGTTAATGAAGTTCCTCCTCTGAATCCCCACCCCGGTTTCGACTACTACCTGGAAGCGTTTAAAAAGGCCTTGACACCTCGTACCCGCGTCCTCTCTTTCACGCACCTGAGCAACACAGTGGGAGATCTCTTCCCCGCCAAGGAGCTTTGCGGTATGGCAAGAAAGAGGGGGATAATCACGCTGATAGACGGTGCTCAAAGCTTAGGTCTGCTGGATGTTGATCTTTCCGACATTCAGCCCGACTTCTACTCCGGCAGCGCTCACAAGTGGCCATGCGGTCCCAAGGAGACCGGCGTTCTGTTTGTAAACAAATCTATCCAGGAGAGGTTTTGGCCTTCCATTTACAGCGCCTACAAGGGTCGTGAGGGGTTGGCCCAGACACACGAAGGACTAGGCCAGCGTGATACTCCCGCCATTCACGCCTTTGGGCAACAAATTAAGTTTCTCCGGAAAATCGGTCAGGAGAAGATCGAAGAAAGGAGCGGGGATATCGCAACCGAAATCATTGAAGAGCTTCAAAAGATAAAAGGTGTATACATCTTTACCTCGAATGAACGCGCCCTCCGTTCGGCGGTGGTCACTTTCCGCCCCGCTAACCTCGAGCCGGCGAAAGTGGTAAAAGCCCTTGAAAAGGACGGTATTGTTGCCGCTAACCTAGGAGGTGAGGATTGGGCGGGAGTTCGCTTCTCTCCTCATTTCTATAACTCAAATAGCGATGTGGAGAGGGCAGTAGGCGCCATAAAGCGCTACTTGCAAAAAGGGCTGTAAGACGCAAACTATGATATGACTTTGATTGTATACAATATGTTGGGGCAGAAAGTGAAAACTTTCAACATGCAAAGTATACCCGCAGGTTATCACTCGGTTACTTGGGATGCTACCAATGATTTGGGTCAGCAAGTAGGTGCTGGCGTGTACTTATATCAACTGCAGGCAAAAGACTTTGTGAAAACTCGAAAGATGGTTTTACTTAAATGAAACGCCTCTGGCTCAAATAATGAGTAAAAAATGAAAGAACTCCTATTTACACTCGTACTTTTTCCCAATAAATCAATTAACCAAAAGGAGAAAATCATGTTAATGCACTCGAAATTTGTCGCAGTTTTGTTCCTGTTTTTAGGCCTGTCACTAAATACATCCAGCGCCCAAAAATCAGCTATTCTTGCAGGTCATTTGATTGATTCTTCAACTGGGGAGGTTCAGAATAACCAGGTTATCCTCGTAGAAAGATATCCGGACACGGGTCGAAGTACCATCCTTGAAATCGGTTCGGCCGTTCGGATCCCCGAAGGCATCGAAGTAATAGATCTCTCTGATCAGTGGGTCATGGGTGGACTGGTTGATGCCCATGATCACCTGGGAATCACGTACAAGGAAGAGCCTGAAAGCTGGTACTATTACATGACTATCATCATGGATTCGACTCCGTTGAGAGCGATTCAATCTATGAGTACAGGATTCCAGAAGCTCGCATCCGGATTCACGGTGGTTAGAGATCTTGGTAATAGCGGTCTGTATGCCGATACGGCGCTCCGCCAGGCCATTGAAATGGGATGGGTACCGGGACCGACAATGATCAACTCTGGCATCATTATTGGTGCATTTGGTGGTCAGTTGCATGAAACACCCGAACGAGAGGACACGGTCTATCCGGAATACCTGAATGCAGATACGGATGACGAAATCGTCAAAGCGATTCGTCGCAATATCCACTACGGTGCCAAAGTCATCAAAGTTTGTGTTGACTGTCAGGCGTATCCTTATACCACAGAGCAGTTAAAACTGTTTGTATCAGAGGCGGCCAATGCAGGCCAGAAGGTTTCAGGACACGTGCAGACTCGAGAAGGAGCACGGCGCGCAATTGAGGCTGGATTGTGGTCCTTGGACCACGACGGCGCTCTCGACGAAGACCTCCATGCTATGATGGCTGAAAAGGGAATCTGGCGTGTCGGAACCGAAACGCCAAAAGCTGATTTCATGCGTCCTATGAGTGATGCGCGTTGGGAAAGACGTATTCGAATGCTTCGAGATGCCTATGATCAGGGAGTAAAATTGGCGTTTTCAACCGATGCTGATTACTACATCCCCGGTTTTAATCGCGGGGAACTTACAATAGAGTTTCTTCGAAGTTGGATTGCGGCCAAAATTCCAGACGCGGATATCCTAAAAATTATGACCACTAACGGATACGAGATTAGTGGGCTTGAAGATGAACGGGGTCCGGTTAAAGTTGGTTTTGCTGCGGATATCATCGCCACGGCACAAAACCCGTTGGACGACATCAATGCATTGCGAGACGTTCAGTTTGTCATGAAAGATGGTAATGTGTTCAAGCGTGGCGGCGTTGTATCATCACTGGACTTCTTTAACAATGGCCCTGTTTATGGTTGGCGTAAGCGTTAAAATTATCGGAGATATATGAGCAGTCCTTCTTATTGTAATTAAATGAAACGCCTCTGGCTCAAATAAAGGAGAATGAAATGAAACGATATATAATATCATTAATCATATTTCTATCAATTGTACCATCCCTTGGACAGCAGGAAATCGGACGGCTCACTGTCGATCGTTATCTAAGTTGGGAAGATATAGAAAACCCTCAACTTTCCCCTGACGGTCAGCAGATCATCTATGCCCGAAGGTGGGTAGACGCTGTAAATGACAATTGGGAAACCTCTCTCTGGATAATGAATGTTGACGGTAAAAAGAACCGGTTTCTCGTTGACGGATCATCTCCTAAGTGGTCACCCGATGGTACGCGAATTGCCTTCCTTGCCCCAGGTAAACAAGGTGGAACCCAACTCTTCGTCCGTTGGATGGACGCAGAGGGCGCAGTAAGCCAGGTCAGCCGCGTTACTGATTCACCCTCGAACATCACATGGTCGCCTGACGGAAATTCCATTGCCTTCCAGATGGTCGTACCTCCAGTTGATGATGGACTGTGGAATATCAATATGCCACCTAAGCCCAACGAAGCGGATTGGACCGCAAAGCCCACCATAATCGAGCGACTCAACTACCGTCGCGATCGGGTAGGTTATCATCCCAAGGGATATCGTCACATATTCGTAATTCCCGCTGACGGTGGTACACCGCACCGCCTAACCCATGGTAATTGGCATCATGATTCTTTTAAATGGATGCCAGATGGAAAAGCCATAGTCTTTGAGTCTCTTCGAATTGAAGATGCGGAATACCAGTGGCGAGAATCTGAAATTTATTCAGTGGATGTTAATTCTGGAGACATTCGTCAGCTCTCAAAGAGAAAAGGGCCGGACCGTGGTCCAGTACCGTCTCCAGATGGTCATTATATTGCCTACACCGGTCACGACTGGAGTGACGACACCTACATCGAAGAAGGACTCTATTTCATGAAAGCCGACGGCTCCAAGCCTGAACGGATTGCGGAGGAAATGGGTCGTCGGCCGGGCAATCTAACCTGGTCGGAGGATGGAAGCGGTGTCTACTACACCGCGGCTATGAACGGCACTTCGAATCTCTACTTTGCGCCACTATCCGGTAAACCACGACCTGTAACCAAGGGAAAGCATATTCTCCGTATCACAGACATCGGTAAGCGCGGCCTGGCTGTGGGGACACTAAGCAGCTACCACGTACCGAAAAACTTGGTCTCTTTCAGGATCAGGAAGCCGTCACAAATTCAAACACTCTACGCTTCGAATAAAACACATCTGTCGGAAGTCAAACTGGGAGAGGTGGAAGAAATCTGGTACAAATCGGTGGACGATTTTCGTATCCAGGGATGGATCGTGAAGCCACCCGATTTTACCCCCTCAAAAAAATATCCCCTGATTTTGAGGATTCATGGTGGACCTCATGCCATGTATAATGGGGGATTCGATTTCAAAAATCAGAATCACGTCGCAAATGGCTATGTGGTTCTCTACACAAATCCCCGTGGAAGCTCCGGCTACGGAAGCGCTTTTGGTAATGCCATAAAGAATGCATATCCAGACAAGGACTTTGATGACCTCATGGCAGGTGTGGATGAAGTCCTTTCGCGCGGATACATCGATGATAAAAATCTCTTTGTCTATGGCGGGAGTGGAGGAGGAGTTCTGACAGCCTGGATAGTTGGTCACACGGACAGGTTTACCGCTGCTGTCTCTAAAGCACCCGTCATCAACTGGATGAGCTTCGTTGGAACGACGGATGGTTCGTCCTGGTACTACAACTTCGAGAATTTGCCCTGGGAGGATCCGAGCGAGCACTTGCGGCGTTCACCCCTCATGTACGTGGGCAACGTCACTACTCCTACCATGCTCATGACCGGAGAGAAGGATCTCCGAACTCCAATGGAGCAAACGGAACAGTATTACAAAGCCTTGAAACTTCGGAAAGTGCCTACAGCCATGATCAGGCTCACCGATGGTTGGCACAGCAGAAGTAGGCCACCGACCAATTTCATCCGCGTACAGCTTTACCTGAGGAACTGGTTCGAACGCTTCTCAGTTGAATGACCTTTGGTTATTAGATCAAAAAAGTTGAACTGCTATTCTCTTAAGGAGGTAAGCATATGAGTCATACACTAACAAGACGCGAATGGTTGTCTAGAAGTCTCACAATTGCTGGTGGAGCAGCGGCGGCAGGTTCAGGGTTCTTCCTCACGCCTGTTATTGCATCATCGAAGCTTTCGAGAAGAGTGCCTCTCCGTATGATGTACAATGAGAATCCCTATGGCCCTTCCTCGGTAACACGACGTGCCATGCGAATGGCTTTCCAGGAAGCAAACCTGTACAACATGGAACCGGCTACTGCTGAACTCAAAGCACTCATCGCCGATCAAGTGGGACTAACATCTGAACATGTTTTCATCGGTGCAGGCTCCACGGAAGTCCTGAATGTTGCGGCACTCACCTACGGGCGGGATGGTGGGGAAATCCTTTCTCCCGATCCCACGTTTGAAGCCATTAATGACTATGGAAAGACAACCGGTGCTGTGCTCAAGAAAATTCCCCTTCAAGATGACTTTGAGATGAATATTCCCGCCATGCGCAAAGCAATAAGTGCCAAGACGAAGCTGGTCTATGTCTGCAATCCTAACAATCCTACAGGGAATATCACAAAGGATCGGAGATTGCGCCCGTTCTGCGAGGAAGCTTCAAAGAAGGCGCTTGTCTTCGTTGACGAAGCTTATCATGAGTATGTTCGTGATAAGAACTATCGCTCCATGATAGACCTGGTGAAGGCTGGGGAAAATGTTCTTGTCTCTCGCACAGCCTCAAAGATCCACGCGTTGGCAGGAATGAGGATTGGTTTCGGTTTTGCGAAACCGGAGATCGTATCAGCGCTTGAACCTCATATGACGGGAGGACTTCTCAATATGATGGGACTCCGAGCGGCGCTAGCCAGCTATAGAGACAATGATCATCAATTGTTCTGCCGGAAGAAAAATGATGAAGCAAGGAAAGTCGTGACAGATGTTCTTGACGAAATGGGCCGAGAGTATGCGTCCTCAAAGACGAACTTCATCTTTTTCCACACCGGACGCCCCATTCAGAAGTTTCAGGCTGAGATGGAAGAAAGGGGTGTGCGAGTCGGTCGACCCTTCCCCCCCTACTTGGACTGGTGTCGTCTCACCCTGGTCAAACCTGAACAGATGTTGAAGTTCGTGACGGCGTTTCGGGAGGTCATGTCATAAAAAAAATGAATATGATTTTAACATTACGCCTGGGCATTACCACCAGCAGTGCACGCCATTGTGTCACTGTCCCCCCCTACCGAAATCTGCTTTTCATGGTGATACTTTTAACGGCTGGCCGAGCTCAGGATAGCCCTGAATTCAGCACTGGAAGACCCGGACATGTAGAGACAATTCATATTCTTCCCAGAGGATATTACCAGTTTGAATCTAACTGGACACCTCCGAATGACGGAGGTGTCATCATGCTCAGGACAGGATTAACCCAAAAGCTTGAGGCCCGTTTTACATTGGATGACCTTTTTTCTGAAAGTTCATCCAATCTGGGGGGCGTCACCGCCGGATTGCTTATGGCTATCCGGGAGGATGGCGGGCTACCCGGAATGGGTGTGGCGCTATCACTGTCTGTACCAGATACGGACGGATTTCAAATGGATGCCGCACAGATTAATCTCGTGTTTCCCTTTTCCAAAGGATTAACCGATGATCTGGGCCTGGACTGGCATCTGGCTGCATCCCATGCTGATGGCGAACTGGCCTTCTCTTTTGCATCCCTGCTTGGTTATGGTATTTCGGAAAGGGTGGGCCTGTTTGTGGGCTCCTGGGGCGGCAGTCCCATGGATGCAATGTCAGATATGAGCCTCTCCATGGATACGGGCTTTACCTATATGCTCCGGGATAATATCCAGCTGGACCTGAACGGCGGGATCCCGATAACAGATAATGGTGAGGCCGTCTTCATAGACATGGGGGTGTCTTTCAGGCTGCCGAATTGATTTGGAATAAATAAACACGACGCTGAGAAACGCCGTCAGAGACGTTTGATCAGACTGCTATTTTTGAAGGGAACTAAACTGCCTTCAGCACTTTGCCTGAACGAAGGCACTTTGTACAGACACGGATACGTTTGATAGAACCGTCAATGTTTGCCTTAACCCGCTGAAGATTGGGATTCCATCGGCGGCGGCTCTTGTTGTGGGCATGGCTCACGTTATTACCGGCCACGGGCTTTTTGCCGCATATTTCACATACTCTCGCCATTATTACATCTTCTTAAGGGCGCAAAGTTAATAGCAGCCGATCAATCCGCAAAATAGTCGCATTCGACAAAGTTTTGAAAAAGAGCTCTTCACTTCATGATCCCCTCCAAGCTAACTTTATTAGGATTGTCAGATGAACCAGTATCTCTCGAGACAAAAATGAATAGAGAAGAATTTATCGACCCGCGGGATATGGACGAGGTCACCGCAGAGTCTGATCCCCGGCGCCGGGAGATGAGGCGGTCTACCATCACCACCTACAGAAAAGAAGAGAGACTGAACGAGGGAGATCCCGTCCCGGACCTGAGCCTGGAAAGGCTAGAGGAGACCGGTTCCGTCGGTTTATCTCATCTGGGCAGCCGCCCTGCGGTGCTCATTTTTGGCAGCTACACCTGACCCCCCTTCCGCAGCCGGTCCGGCGAACTTCAAGAGTTTTTCAACGATTATGCAGATTCGGCGGACTTTTACATCGTCTACATAGCTGAGGCCCACAGTGTGAACGAGTGGCAGGCCGATTCCAACGAAGAGGCCGGCATTCGCATCAGGCAGCATGAAACCTTCCAGGAGCGCCTGGCCGCAGCCCGGCTCTGTACCGAAAAGCTCGGTTTGGCTATCCCCACCCTTGTAGATGGTATGGACAACACGGCTGCGGACGTTTTCTCCGCGTGGCCGGAGCGGATCTACATCCTCAATGAAGAGAAAGTTCACTATAAAGGCGGTCCGGGACCGTATGAGTTCAATCCAAGAAAGGCGAGAGAATCGCTTATTCAACTTCTCAGCACCCCATAAAAACCTAAGAGTCCCACCTGAATACAGCCTTGCACGCTCGTCCCAGACTACTCATCCTTCTCTTTTTATTAACATTCGGATGCGGTCCCAGAACTGAAGTTGACCTGCTCCTGGTAAACGGCAGGATTGTCACCGCCGGTGACGGTTTTCCCATCTACGCCACCCTGGCTGTTAAGGAAGGTGTGGTCCACGCCGTAGGCGACCACTCCCTGGCCCGCCACTACCGGTCTGCAAAAAGAATTAACCTCAATGGGAAAACGGTCATCCCTGGTTTCAACGATACGCACCAGCACGTCCGAGGCCGGCCACGCCGGCACCTGGAACTGGGAGACCTCACTTCTCTCAAAGATCTCCACAGCCGCATCCAGACCAAGGCGGAAGAGCTGGGGCCCGGTGAGTGGATCACCGGTTACGGCTGGGCTGAGGACGATCTGTCGGAAAAACGGAGGCCCCTCCGGTGGGACCTGGACGAGGCGGCGCCGGAAAACCCAGTTATCCTCTCCCGTGCCGGGGGTCACAGTGCCGTGGCCAGCTCCCTGGCACTGAAACTGGCGGAGATAGACAGAAATACCCCGGATCCCGAAGGGGGCGTTATTGAACGGGACGACTCCGGTGATCTCAACGGCATCATCCGGGAGCGGGCAGGCCTGGTCTACCGGCTGGTCCCTAACGCCACCTGGGAAGAGCTGAAACCGAGCTTTATCAACAACCTGGAACATTTCCTCTCTCTCGGCATCACCAGTTTCATCCAGGCCGGCGCCACCATTGAAGAGTGGGGCCAGTGGCAGGAAGTCTACAACGAGCACGGTGAGGAGCTCCCCCGGGCCACTGTCCAGATCCGCTGGACCAGCAGGGAGAAGATGGAAGCGTCCGGCCTCATGACGGGCCAAGGTGATGACCATCTCCGAGTAGGCGCCGTCAAGATCCTGGCAGATGGGGGCTTTACCGGTCCGGCAGCCTACACCATCGACCCCTACAAGGGCCGAAAAACCTACCGGGGCAAAATGAACTATTCCGACGAGGCGCTGGAAACCATCATTTTCGACGCCCACGAAACAGGGTGGCAGCTCGGTTTCCACGCCATTGGTGACGCCGCCATTAAGATGACCGTGGAAATGTTCGTGGACGCGCTGGAGAAATGGCCCCGGGGCGATCATCGCCACTACCTGAACCACTTTACCGTCTCCCCGCCAGCGGAGACCTACCGCCTCATGGCCATGCACGGTATCCACATCGCCCAGCAGCCCAACTTCACCTGGACACTGGACAGCCGCTACATGGAAAACTTGGACGACGACAGGCTGGAGCTCAACAACCCCCTCCGGACACCCATGGACTACGGCATCTTTGTGGCCCTGGGGAGCGACATCCTCCCCACCGGCCCCTTCCAGGGGCTCCACTCCTCCGTCACTCGCCTGGGGAAAACGGGCCGTGTCTTCGGCCCCGGTGAGCACCTATCCATGGAAGAGGCCATCTTGGGCTACACCCGCAACGGCGCCTTCCTCACCTTTGAAGAAAATATCAAGGGGACACTGGAACCGGGTATGCTGGCTGACTTTGTTATTTTGTCACAGGACATTCTTTCCGTCCCCGCCGAAAAAATCAGGCGGACCGCTGTGGAAAAAACATATGTGGGCGGAAAACTTGTTTATGACGCCTCAAAGAGTGAACTTTGAGTTACCGAATTAATGTGGGGTAATCTTTGACGGGGAACGGACAACTCCGTTTCACTATCATCTCAGAATCGCGAAGGAGCAATAGATGAAATCACTGTTTAATCTCAGAACTCTCCTGGCTGTCACTCTTCTTCTAAACTCTCCCATTTTCTCCCAACTGGAAAAAGTAAAGCATAAACCGAATCCCAAAAAGATGGTCGATTTCGGGGATCTCGGCGCCGGGCCTTACAAGCGCCTTGTGATCCGCAATGTGATGGTGATCCCCGGTCACGGCGGCCCCGCTACCGGACCTTACGACATACTCGTTACGGGCAACGTCATTTCTGAAATGCGCGGGCACGACCCCGATGAACCTAGCAAGATGAAAGGGGACCGTGTTATCGCTGGAGACAACCTCTACGTCATGCCCGGCATGCTCAATCTCCACCTTCACCTCCGTGGTGAAGACCTGCCCCTGGACTACATCTATTACCTCCAGCTCGCCACCGGGATCACCTCCATCGGTCCCGCTGAACAAGGCCGAGTGAAGGATCAGCTGGAAGCAGAACGAAACAATGAAATTATCGCGCCGCGGTTATTCCCCATATACTCATGGGGCAATACAACTGACTTCGAAAGCGATTTTCTCATGAATCCCGAAAATGCCGACAGAGTGGCCAAAACCATGATCCGGAACGGTGTTCGCCAGGTCTACCTGAACGGTCTCTGCTGGAACCCCGTCATGTTTGGTGCCGCGGCAAAAGCAATCGAGGCCGCCGGTGGGATTACAGCTGTACATATTCAGCCTTCCTCCACATCTCAGGTCAACGCCCTGGATGCGGCACGCCTCGGCGTTACCATGATTGTTCATCACTACGGCTATGCTGAATCGGCCCTCAACCGGCGGGTGCAAAACTATCCCGTCGATTATAACTACCGGGATGAGAACAAGCGGTTCCGGGAAGCGGCCCAGGTGTGGATCGAGGCCGGGGAAAACCCCGAAACGCGCCACCGCCTGCTAAATGATGTTGTCGATTCACTGGTCTATTACGGTGTCACCATGCAGCCCAACAGGGCCACCTATGAGGCCAATAGGGATATCATCCGCGCCCACGGCCTACCGTGGCACGAGAAGTATACTCACCAGGCACTGTGGGAAATGCACCTCCCCAACCCTGACAATCACGCTTCATTCCAGTATAACTGGACATCCCTGGACGAATACCGGTGGCACTATATGTACGACCTGTGGGGAGACCTCATTTTTGAGTTCAACAAACGGGGCGGCCGGGTCGCCTATGGTACCGATGACAACTACCAGTGGTCCACCGGCGGTTTCGGTAACATCCGGGAACTCCAGCTGGTTCTGGAATCGGGCATGCACCCACTGGAGGTCTTACGCACCGCTACCTACAACAGCGCCCAGACCATTCTCGAACCGAAGCTGGGTATGGTCCAGAAAGGATATATAGCTGACATCCTGGTGGTGGACGGAAGTCCTGCCGAAAATTTCCGATACCTCTACCCCTTCGGATCCATCATGATGGATCCGAAGACCAAAGAGATGTACCGGTCGGAGGGAATTATCCACACTATCAAGGATGGTGTTGTTTTCGAGAACGATAACCTCATGCGCGAGGTGGAGCGCATTGTGGCCGAATCAAAGAAATACGCCGGCCCGGACGTGGTCACCGAACCGTTTAAATAAACACCCGTGGGATTAATCGAAAAACCAATCGTTAATCAAATTGCGCCGGCAATGTTGCGAGGGCAACTTCATTTATTGAGGTAACTATGCGAACAAAAGTCCTGATCCTTTTCACAGTCTTATTAAACATTGTTTCGGCTAAAGGATATTTTTCAGCCGAAGAATTCAAAGAACGCCGCACCAGACTGGCGCGGGAGATGGAGCCGGGATCAATTGCTGTTTTACAGGGAGCACCTACTGAAACCGGTTATGTAAAATTTCGTCAATATAACGAATTTTACTACCTCACCGGAATCGAGACGCCACACGCCTATCTGTTGATCAAGGGTGAATCAGGTGAAACCTCCCTCTACCTGCCCCATAAGAACGCCCGCCGGGAACGAAGCGAAGGGCCTCTTCTTTCGGCGGAAGATACGGAGGCGGTCCAGGCACTGAACGGTGTTGATCATGTCTACTCCACTAAAGCAATGGGTGAACATCTGTCGCGGATGCGAATGCGTAAGAAACCGGTTGTCTATCTTTACCAGTCACCACCGGAAAGGCATGCCGAAAGCCGCGATCTGCTGCTTCGCTACGATGGCGATATTCAGAACGATCCCTGGGATCATACTATTCCCCGGTACAAGGATTTCATCCAGAATATATCGACCCACATGGCGGGATCGGAAATCAGAGACCTGACACCCATTTTGGATCAGATGCGATTAATCAAGAGTAAAGCAGAGATCGAAGTGATCAAAAAGGCTACCGTCCTCTCCTGCCTGGCGCTGATGGAGGGCATGCGCTCTACGAAACCAGGGATTTATGAGTATGAACTGGACGGCCTCGCAAAATATATTTACCACATCAACGGCTCTCAGGGGGATGCTTACTTTTCCCTCATCGCCAATGGCACAAATGCCTACATGCCTCATTACCACAATAAACAGGATCAGCTGAAAGAGGGTGATTTACTGTTAATGGACTATTCCCCAGACTACAATTACTACATGAGTGATATTACGCGAATGTGGCCCGTGGATGGAAAATTCTCTGAAGAACAGGCCCAGCTCTACGGGTTTTATGTAAAATGCTACCGCGCCATATTGGACAATATCCGCCCCAATGTGGCACCAGTGCAGGTACGCAAGGAAGCTGTAAAAGAAATGGAAGCTGTTCTCAAATCAGCCGAATTCAACCAGGATCATCATCGCAAGGCCGCCGAGAATTTTGTTGAAAATTACACCCGCTCCAGCAAGCGGGATTATTCCAGTCTGGGACACGGCGTCGGCATGGCGACCCATGATGTGGGTGATCATTCAAAAAAACTTCTTCCAGGAATGGTCTTCACAATAGAACCAGCACTTCGGGTACCGGAAGAAAATATTTATATCCGGCTGGAAGATCTCATTGTAATCACCGAAAATGGTGCTGAAATTGTGTCAGATTTTGTACCCATGGATATTAAAGGCATTGAAAGACTAATGAGGGAAAGGGGAATTCTGGACCGTTATAAGCGCCTGACAGAAAAAGAGGTTAAGTCATACCTTCCTCAATGAAATCAACACTCACTTGCCTAATATTTTCAATGACCCTAACTGCCGGAGACAAGAGAATGGATACGAATGAGACCGCGACCCTGGGCGCCGGGTGTTTCTGGTGCGTGGAGGCCGTATTCGAGCGAATTGATGGTGTGGTGGACGTGGTGGCCGGGTACGCCGGTGGCCATGTGAAGAATCCCTCCTACAAGGCTGTCTGCACCGGTAACACGGGCCATGCCGAAGTGGCACAGATCACCTTCAATCCCGAAAAGATCACCTACGGCCAGATCCTGGACGTCTTCTGGAAGGCCCATGATCCCACCACCCTGAACCGCCAGGGGAACGACGTGGGGACCCAGTACCGGTCCGCCATCTTCACTCAGGGTGAAGAACAGCGCAAGGTTGCCGAAACGTCCCTGAAAGCAGCCGGTGAATCAAAACTGTACAAAGACCCCATCGTCACGGAGATCCAAGCGCTGGATGTTTTCTATCAGGCTGAGAAATACCACCAGGATTATTTCAATAACAACACCAACGCTCCCTACTGCCAGTTTATCATCGCCCCGAAACTGAAGAAACTGAAGCTGGATAAATAGCGGTCAGAAACTGAATTCTACCATCAATCCGTAGTGGCGCGGGTCGCCCCAGCTGACGTATAGCTTATCCTTGTAGTCCGGCGGTTCCAGCCCGAAATAAAAGCCCCGAACGGCGTACCTTACGTCTAAAATATTCCGCTCCCACATTTTCACCGACCACGGCCCCCGGCGGTACCCCACATGGGCGTTCATCAGTTGGTAAGCACCGGAGACATTGTCGTGGCTATCAGAATAATAGAACTCATCCTTGCCGATAATTTCCAGATGAGTAAACAGTCCGAACGGCCGGCCGGTATCGAAGGCCAGGGTGTATGAGTAACTCGGCGCGTGGGCTGCTCCCCGGCTGCCCAGGGTAATGTTTCCTCCCGACGACTCAAAAGTGAAGGGGTCAATGTAAGTGGAAAGCAGTCCCAGCGAAGCTGACAGGGAATAACTTTCCCCAAGCAGAAGTTTTCCGTCCAGTTCGGCGCCGGCCAGCGTCCCCGTGGTGGCGTTGGCGGTGTAGTAAAAAAAACTGTTGGGATCCCCCTCCAGTTGCTGGCTGGAGATGGAGACCTGCTGACCCGTCCGCCTGGCGGCGAAAAGAACAGAGCTTAAAGTAAGGCTCTCTCCGGCCAATCGGTAACCCACTTCCGCGTTAAGAATATACTCCGGGTCGTACAGCCTGTTGGTCTCGGTCAGGTACGGATGCTGGTTCACACCGCCGGCCTTGTACCCCCGGGCCAACGTGGCAAACAACCTGGAAGTCGGTGTTAGGAGAAACTGCACCGCTCCCTTCCCGCCCACCAGGATGTGGTCGATTTCGTAATTCACCGGACCCAGAGTGACGAACTGGTATCGGTCATCATACCCTCCCGCCGTGCCGTTGTATCGGATGGCATTGGTCTCCACCCGGATATTACCTTTCACCACCATCCGGTCCCCTATCGGCAGTTGGAACTGACCGTAACCAGCAGTAACGGAAAAATCGTAATCGCTGGTCATCTCCGTGGCATCCCCGCCGTAAAGGTAGCCTGTGGCATCGTTTTTTTCATTCATGGCCTTGCCGTAAACACCGGCCACCCATCCTCCGGAGACAACACGGAACTCCTGGGTCACCGTGGCCCGGTGCCGGTCGTTCCTGTCAAAGAACTCGTACTTCCACCCCTCTGTCAAAGGATTGAAATTGAAAGGCTCAGCACCCCAGAATTCCTCGTTCGCCCAGTCACCGTCGTAGCTGTGGACCAGGTCCGTTTCCGAGTAGGCAGTTACGGAGGTTAAGGTAATCCTCTCAGCCAGCGTCATCTTGGCGCGAAGGGAAAAAGCGTCTGTGGTCTGGCTGTCTTTGCCGAGATCGTTGGAGTAGGTATGCAAAAAGGTGTTGTTGTCCGGCGCCCAGGCGTCGTACCCGTTGTCCAGAACGGTCTGGAAGAACGTCCCCAGCAGATTGAACCGAGGTGACGGGGCGAACCTAAGTTTCGCCCGAAGGAGCTTTTCATCCCGCTTGTTGCTGTCGAAGCTGTTCCTGAAAATATTCTGCCTGAAGCCGTTGATGTAACCGGAGTGGTAGGACAGCCTGTAGGCCAGCTTCTCTCCCAGAGGCCCTCCCACTGCTGCACCACGCCGACTGTTCTCCTGGGAGCCTAGGCCGTACTGTGCTTTGACGGTAAACTGGTCATCCGGGTCGGCGGACCGGAGTGAAATGAGCCCCGCCAGGGCGTTGGGCCCGAAGATGGACGACTGTGGCCCGCGGAACACTTCCACCTGGCGCAGGTCGTAAATGAGGCCTGCCATACCGAGACCGCTCAGGTCCACATCATCCATAACAAAACCGACGGAAAAGTTGGGTGGCCCTTCATCGGCGTAGTGGCTCCGCTCCCCCATCCCCCGGATCTGGAAATAGCGTGGACGGGACGTGCCGCCGGCATAATGAACATTGGGGATGGCCTCTAACACACCCTGGAGGTGGCTCTCGTCCATGGCTGATAGCTGGGCCCGTCCCACAATGGCCACGCTGGATGCCACGCTCTGGAGAAACTCTTCCGTAAACCCGGCCGTCACCACCACTACTTCTCCCCTTAGCGCCGTGGGCACAAGCCGGACGGTCACAGGCTCCTCTACTCCGGGAACGGCGACAGAGGTAAAACCTATATGGGATATTTCCACTGTGGAGCCCGGTGGTACGGAGAGTGAAAATTCTCCCTGGGCATCTGTCATCGTGCCGGTACCGGCTGCCACCACGTTGGCCCCGGGGAGGGGCTCACCGGTGGTGCCATCAAGCACAACTCCAGTAACGGTGACCTCAGGCACCTGCGCCGCCAGGGCAAGCGGAACAACGACGAAAAAGAAAACCCTCAGCGATCGGAGGGTGAACAGGATTAAGTTTCTCATTTTTCTCCCTTCGCTGGTATTATCCAGATCAGGTTCAAAGGGTGTCTCTCAGCCTCCCCGTTCACACCGGGGAAAGCACCCCTTTTCACTAAAGGAAATTACGCCCGGCGGCCGGTCTCATTCAAGGGTTCCCCAACTCCTTGCAAAGGTGACCATTCTCTCTCTATCTTTCGCGAAACTTCCAAGGAGCAAGATATGACTAACGGAGAGAATGCATTACCTGAAATCACTGTCAAAGCTATCATTCTGGGCATTCTGCTTTCAGCTGTTCTGGCCGGAGCCAACGCATACCTCGGTCTCTTCGCCGGCATGACTGTCTCTGCCTCCATCCCCGCCGCTGTCATCTCCATGGGAGTGCTCCGTTTTTTCAAAAATTCGAATATTTTGGAGAACAACATTGTCCAGACTGCCGCCTCAGCCGGCGAATCGCTGGCGGCCGGCGTCATTTTCACCATCCCCGCTCTCGTCCTCATGGGCTACTGGACCACATTTGACTATGTTGAAGTGGCCAAGATTTCAGCTATCGGCGGACTCATCGGCGTCCTCTTTACGATCCCCCTCCGCCGGGCTCTCATCGTCCAGGCGAAACTCCTTTACCCTGAGGGGATCGCCACGGCAGAAGTGTTGAAAGCCGGCGACGAGGCGAAGTCCGCCGCCACATCTGATGCGTCTGCGGGCATTAAAATCATTGGTGTTTCCGCCGTGGTGGGCGGTGTTATGAAAATTTGCCAGCAGGGGCTCTCCATGTGGCACGCAGCCGTTGAAGGTGCCCGCACCGTGGGCGGCGCCATATTTGGCATTGGCACGGACCTCTCCCCGGCCCTGGTCTCTGTGGGCTATATCGTGGGAAGGAATATTTCTATTCTCGTTTTTGGCGGCGGACTCATCTCCTGGGCATTCGCCATCCCCATTTATTCTGCCGTTTACGGCTATGAAGGCGACCCCATGGAGGCTGCCTGGAACATCTGGAATACCCAGATCCGATACCTGGGCGTGGGCGCCATGGTGGTTGGAGGCATCTGGTCCCTCATTAAACTGATGAAACCGCTGGTGGAAGGGATCAAGGCCAGCCTGGCTGCGCTGAAAGAAACTCAGGCCGGAGCCCTCGTAGACAGAAAAGAGAGGGACTTACCCATCAATTATGTGTTCATTTTGCTGGTGGCTATGCTTGTGCCAGTGTTTCTCCTCTACTACGACGTCCTGGAATCGGTGCCCGTGGCGGCGATGCTGTCACTGGTCATGATGGTGTTCGGGTTTCTCTTTTCAGCCGTGGCCTCATACATGGCCGGTGTGGTGGGATCATCCAACAACCCCGTCTCCGGCGTTACTATCGCTACCATCCTTTTTACCTCTCTATTACTGTTAAGCCTCCTGGGGGAAGGTTCCCCCGCGGGAGCAGCGGGGGCCATCCTGGTAGGAGCTGTTGTCTGCTGCGCAGCGGCCATTGGCGGCGATAACATGCAGGATCTGAAAACAGGCTATATCGTCGGTGCCACCCCGTGGAAACAGCAGGTGATGCAGGTGGTTGGCGTTCTGTCTGCCGCTGTGGTGCTGGGGCTTGTTTTGGATATTCTCCATACTGCTTATGTCATTGGCTCTCCCACCCTGTCGGCCCCTCAGGCAACACTCATGAAATCAGTGGCCGACGGTGTCTTTACCGGCAACCTGCCGTGGAATATGGTCATGTTCGGTGCTGTTATCGGTATTGCCATTATTTTGATCGATATTCGCCAGGAAAAAAGAGGCGCCGACTTTAGGGTCCACGTCCTGGCGGTGGCAGTTGGGATCTACCTACCCATTGAACTGTCCGTCCCCATCTTTATTGGCGGTATGGTGGCTCACCTTGCCAAACAGGCCGGCGCTGATAAAACGACGGAGAAAAAAGGACTGCTCTTGGCATCCGGCCTAATTACCGGAGAAGCGCTCCTGGGCATCATGGTGGCCGTACCCATTTTCGTCACCGCCAACAAGAACTGGTGGCCCACCGTGGGCGGTTTCTCCTGGCTGGGACCAGTCCTCTTTATCGGTGTTATCGCCTGGCTCTACCGCTCGGTCACAAAAAGATAGATGAAAATAACGCGGGATCTTCTTCACAAGCTGCCCAAAGTGGAACTACACTGCCACCTGGACGGCTGCCTGCGAATACCCACCATCATCGACCTGGCTCAGCGGAACAAGGTGGATCTCCCCTCCACAGACGAAGAACAGCTCAGAAGCATCCTCTCCGTGGGGAAAAAGCGCGGCACGCTGAAAGACTACATCAGGCGGTTTGACATCACCCTTAGCGTCATGCAGACGCCAAAGAGTCTCACCCGAACCGCCTATGAACTTGCGGAAGACGCAGCATCGGAGAATGTCCGTTACATTGAGATCCGCTATTCCCCCATCCTCCACACCCAGAAAGATATGACCCCTTCCGATTCTGTGAAGGCGGTCATGAAAGGGCTGAAAAAAGCGGAGAAGAATTTCAACATCCGGTGCGGCATTATCGTCTGCGGTATCCGGAGCATAAGCCCGGAGGCGTCACTGCAACTGGCGGACCTGACACTGAAGTTTAAGAACAAGGGCGTGGTCGGTTTCGACCTAGCCGGCGTTGAAGAAAACTTCCCCGCCAAGCACCACCGGGAGGCGTTCTACATGATCCTGAATCACAATATTAACGCCACCATCCACGCCGGCGAAGCGTTCGGCCCGGAATCCATCCACCAGGCAATTCACTACTGCGGTGCTCACCGCATTGGCCACGGTACAAGACTGAAAGAAGACAAAGGCCTGATGCAGTATGTGAACGATCATCGCATCACCCTGGAGGCGTGTATCCTCAGCAACTACCACACCAAGACTATCCGAAGCCTGAAGCACCACCCCGTCCGCTACTACTATGACCAGGGGATCCGCATCACCCTCAACACGGACAACAGGCTCATCTCAAACACTACTATGACAGATGAGTTCATGCTGGCCCACGACCTGTTTGGTTTTAACCTTTACGATTTCCGGGAAGTGACCATTACAGCCATAAAGAGCGCTTTTATGCACTATGACAAGCGAAAAAATATGACCAAGTCCATTGCTGATGAACTGGAAGGAAATTTTGGATTGATGCCGGAGTTCTTCCCTGGCAACCATACCACTAAAGCCTGAAACGGCTATTCCCTGATAACGGCCACTTTGGTGACCCGGGAATCACCACTTTTCGAGTAGACCGCCACAAGATAAATACCTGTACTGACCCAGTTTCCGCCGTCTGTTTTGCCATCCCAGAACGCCTGGTACCCCTGGACAGAAGGTGACGTGTTGTCGATCTGCCGGATCACCTCACCGGCGAGTGTCATGATCTTCAGTGACGATTCATCCATAAGGCCATCCAACACCATGGGCTCCGCCGCCGGGATCCGGTAAGGGCTCGGAAACGCTTTAAGATCGGCGTACGATTTTTTCTCTTTCGCAAAAGGGATTTTCAGTGCGTTGATCCCTTTGGAGGTGGCGATGTACGCCAGGCCTTTCCGGTCATCAATGGCCACTGCCGTCACCTCATTAGACAGCAGCATGCTGTTCTCTTTACTGAACCCGCTCCAGTCCGGCCACGGCGTCGCGTTGGAGAGCAAAACATAAAGCCCTCCGGTGATCGATGAGACCCAAACATTGTCCCGGCCGTCCACCGTAATCTTTGACCCTTCACCGAACGGTACACCGGCAAAGTAGGTGAAAAAGAAAGGTGTGAGTACCGTGTAGGCACTGTTGAAGGTGAGCCGCTGGAGACCCCGGGCCGTCAGAGCCCAGATGTCCTCGTCCCCGTTCAGAGCCAGGGACCAGACGGTGTTATCCGCCAGGCCATGAATGGTGGAAAAATTCCTCCACGAAACAGGCAGAAGGTCCTGATCATCGGGGACACCATCACCGTCGTCGTCCCAGTCCTCGCTGTCTAGAATACCATCCCCGTCACTGTCAATGTCCAGGGCGTCCGGTGTGCCGTCGCCATCGGCGTCCTGGTCCAGTTCCAGTACAAAGAGGCCGTCATCCTTACTGGTACCGATGACGGCGATCCAGCTTTCCGGCACAAGGATCTCCGTGGGGTTGTCAATTTTCTGTGTCACACCGCCACTCCCCATCTGGGGAATGTGGTGCCAGTTACCGTCATTGTCCGCCACGGTAATCTTACTATCCCGGTCACCGGCGCCGAAGTTGGAAATCCACAGGTTCTTGCCATCCACCGTGAGACCCCGGACGTTCATATAACCCTTTTTATCCGTGGGCACCACCTTTCCGCCAGTGGTGTCAAAAATGGCCATACCGCCGGGATCGTCCAGCGACAAACGGATAACACCGCCACTCATAGGTTCGTTAAAGTTATTCCTCGCCGGTCGAATACCCTGATAGGAGACCCACACTTCCCCTTCATCTTCAACCATGGACCACGCACGGGCCGAATGGTACTGGGCCGTGTCAGAAACAAATTCACCGTACTCTTCAGCGTTGTGGCTATAGACCGCCCACTTTTCTTCACTGGGGATCAGGTTGTACCAGCCGTTCTCATTGAGAACGGCCATGCCGTCGGGCCCGGCAGCCACCAGGCGGCCGTCTTCCAACACCGTCATGGCCGTGTAAACATTGCTGGCGGGAGAGTTGGGAATCCGCCACTCAAACTTTTCCCTGTCCGGTTTCCAGATGGCGATGCCGGAGTTGGAGGAGACGGTGAAATTGCCGTCGGCCGTGGGAACAAAACTGAACGGCTCGTGGCGGATATCCCAGCTGTCCTCCAACTCACCGAAACCGTCCAGGCGGACCAGATTCCACTTGGTGAGGAGTATAATGGCACTGGAAACGTCCCGGTTCACGTCCCGCAAATAGGTCCGACCACTGTAAATGTCACTCAAGAGTTGGGACTTCATCTCCACGCTCCAGATCTCACCGTTAGCGATGGCCAGCAGTTCATCGCCCACGTGCCGCAACCGCGTCACAGGTTTCCCGGTAAATTCCGGGATACTGGTCCAGTTTTGGGGATAGTTGAGAATAAATTTTTTGAAGTCACCTGCAAACAGTCCTAGGTTGGTGGCTGCAAAGAGGGAGTCGTTCCGTAGGGCAAGGCCGCTGATAGCCTCCAGGTTCTCATCAGACGGATTATAGATCTGCTTGTAGCTGAATTCCCCATCCCGCATGACAAATTCCAGGATACCCCACCGACCATCCTTCGAATACGCCGCACAGACCACCGAATCGCTGATGGCCATGGCCGTCACCTCCCACAGGTCAAAGTTGAAAATTTTAACAGACTGCCGCTTTTCCAGGTCATAGACCTGGACCGTTCCGTTCGGTGCCGCACCGCCCAACCACAAGTGGCCGTTTCCGTCTTCAGCTATAACAGATAGATCTGTCTCTACCAGTCCATCAATGTTGGTCACTGTCTCAAACGACAGTGTTTCCCGGTCGTAAAGCAAAATCCCGCCGGAGGTGGCTGAGACCAGCAGGTTCCCCACCTCGATGGTCTCCCGCACATTCAGGAAAGAGGGGTACGATTTCCACTCACCCACCCTGCTCTGACTCAGCATCAGAACAGGCAAAAGAAGTAAAGTCAGTTTGATCCCGCGAATCATGGATTGCTAGCCAAAAGGAACCGGCATAAAACAGAGGATAAAAACGATGAGGCAGGCGATGCCGATAAGATGCTCCCGCTGAGTGAGAGGTGTACTCGTGTCAAGAATGGGTGGATGTTTTACCGTCCGCATGAGGAGCAGAATGAGTCCGCCCCACAACAGCCAGTTCAGGGAGAGAAAACTGAGAGGGATTAACATGAGGAATGCCAATTTGGCGATCTTGTCGTGCCCCTTTCCCAGCAGTGCATAGGCGATGTGCCCACCGTCCAACTGGCCGATGGGGAGCAGATTAAGCATGGTCACCAGCAGGCCGATCCAACCGGCAAAAGCCACAGAGTGGAGCATCACATCTTCACTTTCCGTCAAACCGGGAAAGACCATGGCGGTGGCCAGTTTCATCAGTAGCGACTCCCCGAGAATGATAGCCTCACCCGGAGCAATTTCCACTACCGTGGACATGGAGAGCCCGTAAAAAAGCAAGGGTACCGCCACCACGAATCCTGCAATAGGTCCCGCCGCGCCTATGTCCAACAGGGCCTTCCTGTGCTGGATGGGACTTTTAATCCTTATTACAGCACCTAGCGTGCCGATGAATGTGGGCGCTGGTATGAAATAGGGCAACGTTACATCAATATTGTGCTTCTTGCCGTAAAAGTAGTGGCCGAACTCGTGACATCCCAAAATGAGAAGCAAAGTGGCTGAAAAGGGGAATCCCATGGAAATCTCAGACAGTGAGAACGGATTGCCCCCCTCCATAATGGTCCCCGCCATGAGAGTCGTGACCACCGTGGCGAAGAACAGACCAATGTTCAGTGTCGGGATGACAATGGGCGGTTTCTCTTCTGGCGCTGCTGGAGAATCTTTCACTTTGATCCAGACGGTACCATCCTCCCCCCTCACGTCCGCCTCCAGCAGCTGGGCAGTGAGCTCTGTGGCTATGTCATCTCTCGTAGCACCGTTCACCAACTCCCCCATGGCAACCCACACATCACCACTGGTGCCCATCTTTTTTACACGGAGTTTTTCGTCAAGAGAGAGAAGAAGTTCACGAAACTGTTTTTCTGTCATGCTCAGCCTAAAGTGGAACTACAGCCACCGCCAAAGGTTCCTTCAACTAAGGTTGACATGGCGGATGCCCGTCAATAAATTGACGCCGTGAAACGGTTTATTGCTCCCCTTTTCCTCCTCGCTGGTACACTCTTCGGCCAGGAGGCGCCTCTCTTCGATGTCGATGTCCGTATCCGGGTGGTTAATGACGAGATGCTCTATGTGGTGGTCCAGGTGGACAACCGCTCCGGCCGCCGGGTCACCGAACTGGCCGGATACATAACAGAAGCAACTTCCGATGATCAAATTGTAAGCGAAAAAAGGATTGTCCACGTCCACCCCTATGACCCCGTGCTTACTAACGACCAGACCACCATCCGTGGCTACACCTACCCTTTCGAAAAGTCCATGGATCACCGGTTCCGGTACCACATAAGCCGCGTCACCTTCCGGAACGATGCCCGGGTGTTCGCCTGGAGCCCGACGGACGGTCTGATCCGCGTGGAATAAAGCGGCTACCCCTTTTTCTTCGACTGCTGTTTTTCCCACATCATCTTATACTGATCCTGGTTCTGTAACTCCAGCATGAGGCTGTTGATCCAATCCTTGCTCCTCCTGGTGTATTCATCCACCACAGATGCCGACTGACCCTGGGCCGTCATGTTCACAATCAGGATGGCTGAGGCGATGGGGATGTATCTGTTCAGTGGCTCTTTGTAGAAATTGTCCAGCACCCTTACCAGCTCAGCCGTTGAAAGGTAGTCTTCCAGTTCCGGCTTCAGGTGCTCTGTCACAAGGACTGAGTCAGCAGGCCACAATTTATAATAGTCGTAGAGGCGGCCGTCCTGGAGACCGTTCAGGTAAGCGGATTTGAGAAGGAAGGTATATTCGAGGGAACCGGAAGTTTTTTCCGAGATTCGCTGCCAGTCGCTACCGTCCCAGAAAAGTTTGTGATCCTGCGCCCACAGCCCCGCAGGCAGGAGCAGCGCTACAAGGAACAGCCCTTTCATAAGAAGAATCTAGTCAGAGGCGCTGTCTACGGAATCAACAATTTCAGAAAGCCGCCGGGTGATATAGGCAAGAGTGAAACATACGGCTAAACCCACAACTGAGCCGATCAGTGAAGGAACCATTACTCTTTCTCCTTATCTGTCATTCCGGGCAGAATTTAGCTCAGAATTGTGTCTGAATGAAACGGTGAGGCAACTTCAGTGAAGAAGCATGTAATAGATCACATAAAGCCAGGAAAGAAGCCGTCAAAGATGGCCCAGAAGACCGACTTATTCACGCTGAAGGAGATGGCGATGGACAGGGGAGTACCGAATGTAATGCCCGTCTTGATCCACTGTCTCTGATCAAAAAATTCAATCATTTCCCCTTCCAGAAATCCTCAAGCTCCACACCGAGCCCGTCAGCCACCCTGTTCACATAGGCAAAGTAAGCCACTATCTGGTTGATATCCAGGATGGCCTTGTCATCAAAGCCATTGTCCCGGAGCGGTTGCAGGTCAGCCGGTTCCATTCGGGCCGGTGATTCTGTCAGTTTTACCGAATAGTCAAGCATTGCCCGCTGAGGTGGTGTCAAGTCAGCCTTGGTGTAATCCTCTTTGAGATGGTTCACCAATGTTTCATCCTTTGTCAGCCTGAGGAGGCCCTCCCCATGATGGGTCAGTCAGTAGTGACACTCATTGAGGGCTGACACAACAACAGCAATCATCTCCCGCTCCGGCCGCGGGATGTGTGACTTGCCGTACATAACCGCTTTATAAAGGGCAACGTGCCCCTTCAGCGATTCGGGGCTCAAACTGTGGATCTTTATAATATTGTCCACCCCGCCCCACGGCTCCATATTGTGGTCGTAATGTTCTTTCAGTTCCCCCTCAGCCTCACCTTCGAGGATCATTTTAATCCAGGCCATTCTTAAGCTCCTTTAATTTGAGGCGTGATGTTCTGTCTCTTCCGCCAGTCATAAATGGCTTCCAGAACACCACCGATACTGACCACACTTTCCACTTCTTCATCGGGACCGATATAAACATCCCGGCCGAAATAGATAATGTTGTTACCCTCAACCCAATAAGGAACTATCAGTAGAAATACGAAAAAGGTGAATGGAAATTTGCGACCCATTGTTATCAAATTAGACTTATCATTTCACAAAAGGTTGTCATCTTGTTTTATTCAGACAAAGCATTTTTTCAGGAAATCCATGAGCGGCCGCCCGGCTTTGTAAGCATCCATAGCGTGATCCACAAATTTGGAAGAGGTGATAAGCCGTTTCGGTACATGGTGCCACCCTACGAATGATTTGTGTTTGATCCACTCGATGGCGGGATCCTCCTTTGAGAAGCCGGCAGGGGGACGCTTCAGTTTTTCTCCGATAAGTTCCCTATAATATTTGTTAAAAGCACCTCCGTTGACAGCTTCCTCGAACTGATTCGGCCAGGCCGATATTCCCTTCCGGATACTATCTAGTTTTTCTCTTTCAGGCCTGTAAATACCTGTGGCCAACCTGGAGCCATCGAAAGCGACCCGAACATAGTACCCGGGTCCGGAATAATTCTTCCCCCCAGGCGCCAGGCGGGCACTGAACCAAGGCTTATAGGGTGTCTTGTCTTTCGAGAAGCGAATATCCCGGTAGATCCTGAACATGCACTCCTTCGGCTCCGTACCCAAAATATCAGGATCAAATTCAGATAGCCGGAAAAGCAAGGCTGATACCAGCTCGGCGAAATTCTCCAAGGCACTTTTATACTCACCCTTGTGAACATGGTACCACTCCCGCTTATTATTTTCGGCTAGATCACACAGAAAAGAAATGGTGGATTTATCGATCAACTGTCAGTAGCTCACCATTAAGTTAGGTGATTGCTGCGTTCCGTTCGCAATTACATATTAAATAAGGTGTCATGGCGAAGGACGATTCCGGAGGCTTATGACCATCTCGTCATTCTTGGTCGGTAAACAATAACGAGATTGCGAGTCCCGACTCAATCAAGACTCACAATGACAGTCAGGGTGACGTTGAACTCTCATATCCCGCCTCAATCCGCTCTCTGGCAACAACAGCCTGCATCCGTTCAATAAGCTCTGTGTAACGAGGGTCATCACGAATGGCGTCAAAACGGGGATCAATCTCGATCCATCTGTAAAGTGTCCACCCTTTGTCAACCGCTTCTTCTAGCCAGTTTAGAGCAGATTCCTTGTCATCCATGATTGAATAAGCTCCCGCCAGAATCCTACGGGTGCTAGACCCGATATCTCCATTCACTTCTATACGCTTCAATAGTTGGTTAATAACCTCATCCAAAATCGTATTCGCCCACTTCCGATCCCACTTTTGTAAAAGAACATAAGCTAAAGCTGTCTTGTCCTGAGGCCGCATACGTTTCATTTTTTGCAGATGATCAAGGGCCAAATTATAATCTCTGGCCCAGAGGTAAAAGTCAGAAGCTGCACCATGGACTTGACTGTCGTCTGGTCGAAGAAGTTGTAATCTTTCAAGGGTTGATCTTGCCATTTCCCAGTTCCCTTCAACACAATATTGTGTAATTAAGATATCATGAAGTTCAAAACCGTCTGGACGTATATCCAAAGCACTTGAAATAAGATTGTGAACTTCATCATAGTCTTCCAGAGCATGGTAGGCTAGTGCAAGTATTCTAACAACACGCAGGTTATAAGGATCACTCTGTCGGCCTCGTAAATGATGCTTCAGAGACGCACTCAAATCACCTTGCCACCAATAAGAGAGTGCTAAGTTTGATTCGGCCATGACATAACCCAATTCAATAGCTCGTTTGTTCATCTCGATTGCTTCGGAGGTATGGCCTAAATAGCTTGAGATTAGAGCTCTAGCTTTATATCCTTCGGCTAAATCCTGATTAATTGAAAGGGCCCTATCTGATGACTGAATGGCCAGTTCACTGTACAATTCATCCTGATTGTCAAGAAACATCTGACCGTATGAATCTCCCATACCGCTGTAGGCAAGGGCATAAGACGGATCAAGCTTCAGCGCCTGCTTGTAGTAATTGATGGACTTTTCAAAGCCCTCATACGTGTACTTGAAATATTCGGTTCTTCCCTTAAGGTAAAGCGTGTACGCTTCCATATTTTGAGTAGGCACCGTGGCCATAGATCTCTTTTCTGACCTCGAAATTCGAGCATCGAGGGCCTCTGCGATACGTGTCGCCACATCTGTCTGTATCTGGAAAATATTTTCCATTTTACGATCGTAGGTGTCTGCCCAGAGATGTTGGTCACTGTCGGTATCAATGAGCTGACCCGTTATTCTTAGATTGTCCCCCTCACGCCTGACGCTCCCTTCAAGTATGGCTGCCACACCCAGCTCTTCTCCGATCTCCCTGATGGTCTTGGTGGTCCCCTTGTACTGAAGAACGGATGTCCGGGAAATGACCAGCAGGTCGCTCACCTTTGACAGCTGTGTAATGATCTCCTCAGTGATACCATCGGAGAAATATTCGTCCTCCTTGCTGTCGCTGAGATTATCGAAGGGGAGGACGGCGATGGAACGTTCGGCGATCCGCTCCGCTTCCCTGTCACCCCGCGGCGCCAGCCAGCCGATGGCGAGGCCACCCACAACCCCTGCCATGAGAAAAATGTTTCGCGTCCTGGCGTAAAACCGCTTGCTATCCGCCACAGCTTGGGTGCTTCCAAACGACTCCGCTACCTCTGCGGGCTCCGAGGTTAATGGCGTCTTCACAAGACCCTCCGGTGTCCGGTCGAACATCCAGGATACCACCACACTCACCGGCAGTCCAAGCACCAGCAGGATGATGACAAACTGAGCCGTCCAATTGGGAAAATCGAAAATGGGAAAAATGATCTCCACCAGCTGCATTACAACAAACGCCACCACAGCGTAGAAAACCATCGTCCGGATCACCTTACGGTCTTTCAGTTCATCAATTAGACTGCTCATATGGTATTAACTCTTCCCCTCAAATCACTCTCACTGGAAACTACCCACAATTGTGCGATTCTTCAAGATGGAGCTGAGAGAGAAGCAATTGCTTTCCTGCCCATAATTTCTTACTCTCTGCTGCGGTAGTCACTCCGCACTTCCAATATATTGGAGCAAGTTCACATCAAGAACGGAGGATGAGACGATGATGAGACGGTTAACCTATTTACTGATTCTTTTTAGCGGCATTGTCGCACTACAGGCCGAAAAATATGACGAAACTTTTTTCAACAACTTCGAATGGCGGAATATCGGCCCTAACCGAGGGGGACGGTCTCTCTCATCTATGGGTAGTCCAGGCCGGCCCAACGAATACTACTTTGGCGCCACCGGAGGGGGACTCTGGAAAACCACAGACGGCGGCAACACCTGGTTTCCGGTAACCGACGGACAGATCACCTCTTCTTCCATCGGGGCTGTGGCTGTGGCAGAAACTAATCCAGACATTGTATACATCGGCGGCGGTGAAACACAGCTTCGTGGCTCCATCACCCAGGGTGACGGCGTCTACAGATCAACGGACGGCGGTGAGACCTGGCGCCACGTTGGTCTCCGTGAAACACAGGCCATCGCCCGAATCCGAATCCATCCCACCGATCCCGATATTGTTTATGTGGCAGCCCTGGGCCATCCCTACGGGGACAACGAGGAGCGGGGAATCTTCCGCTCCAAAGATGGCGGCAACAGATGGGAAAAGATCCTCTACAAGAGTCCCAAAGCGGGAGGTGTTGACATCTCCATCGACAGAACAAATCCCAAAGTGATCTACGCCTCTTTGTGGCAGGTCTACCGAAGAGCCTGGAAAATGTGGGGCGGCGGACCGTTTAGCGGAATTTATAAATCTACGGACGGTGGAGATACATGGACAGAATTGACCAAGAATCCCGGTATGCCTGAAGGACCCATCGGAAAGATCGGTATGGCAGTCTCTCCAGCTGACCCCAATCGCGTCTGGGCAATCGTGGAAGCGCCTGAAGGGGGTGTGTTCCGGTCCGATGATGGCGGGAAATCCTGGGAAAGAACTAATGACGATAGGAAAATCCGCCAGCGCCATTTTTACTATTCCCGGATTGTGGCCGATCCATGGGACAGGGAAACGGTCTACGCCCTCAACACCCGTCTTTACAAATCGACGGACGGCGGTGTCACATTTGATACACAGATCAGCACGCCCCACGGCGACCAGCATGACCTCTGGATCGACCCCAACGACCCCCTGCGGATGACGAACTCCAATGACGGCGGAGGGAATGTCTCCATCAACGGCGGCGAGACCTGGACGGAACAGGATTATATCACCACCCAGCTTTATCATGTGAATGTGACGAACGACTTCCCTTACCACGTCTGCGGTGCCCAGCAGGACAACAGTACTGTTTGTGTCCCAAGTGACGGTTGGAACAATATGCAGGCCCGGGGACCCAACCACGGCTGGTACTATTCCGCTGGTGGTGGTGAAAGCGGATACATTACGCAGCACCCATCCAAGCTGGATATTTTTTACGCCGGGAGCCAGGGCGCTCTGTTAACACGTTACGACCGCTCAACAGGCCAGGTCAGAGATATTCAGGTCTACCCCCGCTTTTTCTCCGGAGAACCGGCAAGCGCTCTTCCCGAGCGGTGGCAATGGACCTTCCCCATTGTTTTTTCCCCATTGGATGAGAACAAGCTTTATACCTGTTCACAGCATGTCTGGCTTTCGGAAGATGACGGCCAGAGCTGGAAGAAAATCAGTCCTGATCTGACCTACGCTGACCCATCTACGCTCGGCCCCACCGGTGGACTCATCACCATGGACATGAACGGGCCGGAAATCTATGCCACGGTCTTTGCCCTGACACCGTCTCAACACGATATTAACACCATTTGGGCTGGTTCTGATGACGGACTCATGCACATCACCCGCGACGGCGGTAATACCTGGACAAAGGTCACCCCGCCCGATATGCCGAAGTTCTCCCGGATCTCCATCATTGAAGAATCTTCCCACACACCAGGCACCGCCTATGTGGCGGCAAATCGGTACCAGGTGGATGACCGGGCACCTTATGTCTGGCGAACACGGGATTACGGCAAGACCTGGACAAAGATTGTGAACGGTGTTGCGGATGGTCACTTCGCCCGCGCTGTCCGGGAAGATTCCGTGAAAGAGGGGCTCCTGTTTCTCGGCACGGAGCACGGCGTCTACATATCCTTCGACGCAGGGGACAGCTGGCAGTCCATTCAGCTCAATCTGCCAGATACACCCATCCGGGATCTCCAGCTTAAAAACTCCGATGTGGTCCTGGGAACTCACGGCAGGGGTTTCTGGATCTTGGACGACTATGACCCGTTGAGAGAATACTCAAACCGGACAGCAGTGGAATCGCTGACACTGTTCAATCCCCGCGACGCCGTTCGCAGTGTGGAGACTGCTGTACTCCAATACTATCTGGGAGAAGAGGTGGATTCGGTTAAGGCTGAGATCTACGATTCAGAAGGTAACCTGGTGTTTTCAGTGGTAGGTGACTCGGTAGCGAAAGAGGAAACGGAAGTTAACCCCTGGTACCGGACTCGCACCACCGGTCCTCCCACCACCGCCAAGGGTCTGAACCGGTGGGAATGGAATTTGCGCTACAAAGGTGCCACCATGTTCGAAGGGATCATCATCTGGAGCGGCCGGCCCCAGAATGGCCCGAAAGCACCGCCCGGAACTTACGAGGCGCGGGTAACCGTAAATGGCATAACAAAATCAGCCAAGTTCAACGTCAAGATGGATCCGCGCCTGAAAGATGTGTCGGAACAGGATCTCCGGGACCAGTTCCAGCTCTCATCACAGATTAGAGATAGAACATCCTCAGCGAACGAGGCGGTCATACAGATTCGCCACATCCGCGATCAGATTAATGACCGGTTGGAAAAGACCAACGACCGGAGGATCAAAAAAATGTCTACTGACCTTATGGGGAACCTTACCAAGATCGAAGAAGCGCTTTACCAGACAAAAAATGAGAGCGGACAGGATCCATTAAACTTCCCAATACGTCTGAATAACCGCCTCGCCTCTCTCCGCCGAAGCGTGGAGTCGGGTGATGCAAAACCGACGGATGGAGCCTACAAGGTGCTTGGTGAACTGTCGGCCGAACTGGACGGACATCTGGAGGCTCTGGATCAGGAACTGACGCAAAACCTGAATCCCCTGAACGCCCGACTCACGAGCAAACAGCTGGAACCTGTTTCGGTAACGGTCCAACCATTAGCGGGAACGTGTGAGAATCGAACTCACCTCCCACCTCTCCGGCGGGACGACGGTTTTGAAGACCGTGGCGGGCACCAGCCTATAGAGAGTTACAGCGATCACTGCCATATATGCGCCAACCCGGCTATAATAAGGTGATCACGCGAACCTATCTAACGAGGAACCGCCATAATGCTTCTGAGGCCTCAAGGGGGGGGTATGGCGGCCACCACCCCCTGCGTATAGTACTATACTCCCGGCGAACATTTTTTGGCAAAATTCACTTCTTCTTTGATCGCTTTTGCTTCGGCTCATACCCGAGGAAGTCGGGCCAAGACTTCCACTCACCTCGTTTCTTGTAGAATCCGTATGGCCCTAATGGAATGTTATTGTCATTAAGGAATTCTCTTGATGCCAATATTGTCCGTCCTCCAACAAAATTATAAGTTTCCGAACATACGGAACCTGAAATTCTTAATTTACTTGACAATGTAATTTTTGAAGACTATTATGAATTGATTCAATAGAGAAAACTCCGTAAGGAGGAGAAAAAGCATATGAAGAATAACAAGCTACTGATCACATCGGTACTACTGGTCTTTTTGATTTCCAGCGGATTTGTCCTTTCTGAAGGTGCACATAAGCGCTCCGAGCAGGAGACGAAAACTAAACAGGAACATCCTAAAGAGCATCCAACTGAGCATCCCTCGAATGCTGAATCTAAGGCTGTCACAAAAGACAACTTGGCAAGGGCTATTCGGCGGCACATCAAATCAACATCAGCACTTAATAAAGGTTTCTACCTGGCCATTGATGACAACACTGAAAGGGCATTGAAACTCACTCTGGTTAAGGTTCACGATGATAAGTTGGCATCACTGGGTAACCAGACATATTTTGCCTGTGCCGATTTCAAGGCCGATAATGGTAAGATTTACGATCTTGACGTTTTCATGAAAGGTGAGAGTGTAGATGAACTCACACCCACAGAAGTGTCCGTTCATAAAGAAGATGGCGTTGAGAGGTACACCTGGGTAGAAAAGAGAGGAGTCTGGCGCAAGAGTCCGCTGAACGGAAAATAGCATTACCCTGAGAAAGTGACCGGGCCTATTGAGAGATTTGGTCACTCATCTTCCAAAGAAGATAGACCTTAGCTGTTCTGATTTTAAATCCTCAATCTGAGCATTGAGGAAGGTCAGCATTCCGGCTATGAGTGAGAGAGCCCTCCTAGCTTGGCATTATAAAAGTAGCCCTTCCCAATATCTGCTTTTACATTTAACTGTGTTCTATTTATATAATAAAGATTCGATTCACTTTTAATCATACCATCTTTAAGCTCTCCATATTCCTAAATATCAAGGCGGAGCCTTACCCTTACATCTCCACTGAAATGGAATGTGCAGCAAACATCATTGATATTAAAGTTGTGAATAATATTATTTTCTCCATTTTGTATTCCTTTTATTTTTAATTATCTCTATAAACTTTTGTAAGAAAAACTTTGGATAAATGCAGATGATTTTTCATCATTCACTTCCATAATGGGGTAGATAAACAAATTGCTTGTTTTTTCCTCATATCCCTCAAGAATAAAATCGCGTCCTACAATCATTTTTATACGGTTATTATCTAAAGTTCCAAAATAATAATCCTTCCGATTTGGATCTTTATCACCCTCTGAAATATCTATTGGATACCAGCCTTTACCATCTACATAATAATCTGCCCAGCAGTGATACCCACTTACCTTACCTTCTTGATCTGTAGGTATGGAAAAGCCCATATGAAAACGAGCTGGAATCCCTATAGTACGGCTTAGAGACAAAAAGTATGAGTGATAATCAGTGCAATTCCCAACTCCAATATCACAGGCATAGATGGAATTTCCATTCCCAAAAGTATGATTGCCGCCATCTTTTTTAGATTTTTGATAAAGGTTTACTACATTATCCCTTCCAACCTGTTTCATTCCATATTTTTCATCTGGACTTAGCCAGGGGTCTTTATAGTATTTGTCATCAACAGACTTAGGTGTTGCATAATGCATACTTTCAGAAACATAGTCATATATACCACGAACATCATTTTTTGATAGATTATTATCTGCTATTATTTTTTCAAAAATATCCCCCGTGGGCACAGTACTATAAGCACCAAAATATTTCTGAGGGTCAACATTATTGTACATCACATTGTGATGTTCTCTACGCACAACATCAAAAATCATCGAAATATTAGTTGCCTTTGTAGTGCCTTTTACATCATTGATGTAGAGATATTTATTTCCGTGAACCTTTTCATCTTCAATAGTATGCTGAAGTCCATTAATGTTGAATTTCAGATTAGAAATAGTTTGCACCTCATTCGATTGAGGAACAGGTATCCATAGTTCAAGTTTTTTCCCGCCCGTAGATTCAATAACTACTGTATATTTAAATTGAAAAGAGCGAGTATTTCCTGTTTTTAATGGCGTAGAGGTTTTAGTTGCGCATACAGCCATAAAAATAACGCATAGCAGTAATGCTTTCTTCATTTTAGAGATTTTCTTTTCATTCTCCTGACTGAACGAAAAAAACACTACGACCCTTTTCCTTGGTTTCTTCTGTGACTGCCCTCTGATAGGCAGTACCTGATTCGGTAATTAAGGTGCGTTTAGTGCTGTCATTTTGAACAACAACACCCGCAGAACCAGATGCCAGAAACAGGGTGAGTATCAATAGTGGTAGTAGCTTTTTCATTTTTTAATAAATCATATCACGATGTGGGTGCTTCTTTCATACCGACCGTCCCCCCGTCACTTTCAAGGTTGAGATTGGGAAAGTGGTTGAGAAAGCTGATTCATTTCAATAGCATCTTGATGGATTGACCAAGTGTAGGTGCTCTATCACGGGTTGCTGTTCTTACTTCCCTCACCGTCTCCACGCCTACCAAAACTCCCTCAGCAAAAAAGCGGCACTTCGTAGCTTATCATCCCCCAGTT